>Ga0181346_1000007_pt1 | contig 90329 bp, 156 predicted proteins | sample Su13VDMM15DN_FD_130100 | JGI IMG/M metagenome (GOLD analysis project Ga0181346, IMG submission 130100) | Freshwater viral communities from Lake Michigan, USA - Su13.VD.MM15.D.N | ecosystem: Environmental > Aquatic > Freshwater > Lake | place: USA: Michigan | collected 2013-07-15 | reverse complement strand
TATAGTCTTTTGTGATGTGCGCGACCATTCCCGCCGCTTGAGATGCTTGATTTTCCTTGATAATTGAAATACCAGTCGGGTACATGGTCGCAATTGAATCACTAAGAAATATCCCCCCTGCGTAAGCATTCGATACCGCTGGTAAAATAGCCGGAGTGCTGGAAGGGTCATAGCTTGTAGAAATTGATGTATAGCCCTCTGGTATTACGTGAATTTGATTCGTTGATGCCGTTTTTCTACCGACTACTAACCGTCCCTTTTTTGAAAATGATACGGTTGATGATGTGGTAGTGTATGCGCTGCTTACTACTGTCCCATCGTGTTTGATGACACTTACGCCACCATCCGTAGCTACTGCTACAGTTGGGACTGGCAAGCCAGTAGCCGCGTCAATCGGTGCGCCAGCTAGAACTGTTACGGCAACGGAGTTGACTATGCCGCTGACTATCCCTGAGTAGCCCGTAGGACTATTATTGTTGTAGCCTAGAGAGTTATTTCTCTGTACTAAGTTACCTTTGTATTTACCACCATAAGATGTATTAGGTATCTGTTTAATAGCTACATCTGCTGCGAAATTAATTCGTGTGATTCCACCATCAGACATAGCGCTGCCTACGCATATAATTCCGTTAAGTGCAGCTACCGACGATAAGGATGCACCCCAGCCTAATGCTTGGCTACTTAGCCAGTCTGCCGCCCCCTGCTTAAACACTATCCACATCGGACAATCAGCCTTAGTTGCATCATAAATTACAACCTCATCTGATTCCACAACGATCTCCACAACTGCTGGAAACTCTCTTGTGTTGCCTCGGAAGGTTTCTGTCACAGCAGGACTAGAAGCACCTAAAACATAGAACTTACCATCAGTGGAGTTCTGAAAGTAAGAGCCAGTAACCGCACCAGTCATAGCCCATGCCGCAGCCGCTGTTGCAGCTTGACCAAGCCACAAACCGTTGATTGGCTCTTTATACCAGCTCGTAGGCTGACAACGCTTGCGCCATGTTCCCCCATCAGAATCTTTGGACGTGTCGTAAATAGTTGCGGCAACTACTGTGCCGCTGTGCATGGTTTTTGATACTGCTGCTGTCTCAGATGCAGACATCGGAGTGAAGCCTAGAGCTGCTTGCTTACCATTAAACGTATTCCAATCTATCGAAGATAGATAACCATCTGTAGAGGTGTTTGACTGTATGAGAGTGATATTAGGATTTGCACCTCCTGTTGAAGCCAAAGGAGCACTAGCTGTGACACTAGCAACAGCGCCAGCGCCATCTGTGCCTTTCTGCGCGAATATCCCCCAGTTAGTAGTGTCTGAACTGGGAGCTATACCTGTAGTTCCTGCTACAATGCGTCTCCATGTACTGCCAGCGTCATATGCTAAGTCGTCAACAGAGTATGCTGTAACAGCACTCCAAGCGCCACGAGGATTAACACCTTTAGCACCTGCTTGTAATGTTAAATTCAAATACTTGTTAGGACTAGTTCCTGTTATACTAGCCGCTGCTGTGCCTGATGTGACAGTACCAATACTAATATTATCAGTAATACCCGCAGCACCTGCAGCCCCTGCTGCTCCAGATAGTGTGATAGTCCAATCGGAGAATGTTCCAATACCATTAACTGTTTGAGCATCTACAGACATTGCCCCTGTGTTTTGATCGTAAGCGAGTACAACTCCAGACATGTATTTTGTTACATCAGAAGTTCTTGTAATATTTACTCGACTTGTCGGGTGGAGTTGTAGTAAAGTATCTGTGATGAATGTTTTAGTGCCTGTTGTTAAAGATAGACTGTCTGTGGTGGTTCCAACTAAACTTACAGTGGCTTTCACGGCAAGCTCATTCAGTTTTACTATGTAATCGGGTTGTCCTGCATAAAATGTTGGCATTATGATTCCTCTATTGTGAGTGTTGTGTTATAAGTATTCCAATAGGCAATCCCAACAGAAGATTGTTGTGGTAGTTTTCCATATACTTGGTATAATTGTTCTATGGTGGAGTCACTATCTTCTGGGTATAAACTAACAAAGATAGGTCTTGACATACCATTTCCTTTTAGAATATTCATAACAGAGTTTCTGTCAGAAGGGGACATGTGCTCTAAAGAAAATCCTATCTTCTTACTCTTTGAACCTAAATCTGTGATTAAGTCAGAAGCATCATTACGTTCGCTCTTAGAAGTTTCATTAATTTCCCATGTAGCATTTAGTTCAGCGTTACGTTCAGGAGCGAAATAAGTCCCTGCCACAAGTCTTGAAGCTTCAATATACCCAGTAGTATTTGTACTGTCGTTAATATCAATAACAACTTTCTTGACAGGATTTGTTTCAAACCAAACTCTGCCATATACTGCGCCACCATATGAGTAAGCATTGACTCCTAGCGGTACGTTACCCCACTCCCACAACCCTAAAGGAGTTGATGCAGCAGCACTAACATATCCTGTATCAACAATTGGGGTAGAATCGGCTACGTTTGTGTAAGTTCTGACACGTATTGTTGACGCAGATGTTAGGTTGCAGAACGGGAATGCCACCATTCCGATAAACTCTGCAGTTGAATATGTCAGTGTCAATGTTGCTGTTGTGGATGTACTTCTCCAAATATCACTCTTACGCTCTTTCAGGAGATTAGAAGCAACCAAACTCCCTGCTGTTGAAGATGCAGTGATTGAACTCCTGTCTGCTGCATTATTATAAACTATTCTTAAATGGTTGCTCATAATTCCTATCCGCACATATAAGTACATGCTATCATTTTTACTTGTTCTGGAAAATCAAACTTGACATCTTCTGTGGACTTTGCTACAGTGTAACTTCTAACAATATCGTCTGATTGTTTCATACCTTTACCTGTCATATTGCTAGAAGTAATTAAGTCGCCTGCTTCTATATCTCCGTTAATTCCGCATACATTTATACAACCTTCTCCTACAGAATTAATATGTAGTCCAGTATAAAGTTCTTGGTAATTATACCATGTTGTCAGATCAAAGTCAAGGTAATTTTCATATTCTGATACACTATTAATAACTCCAAAGACAGCTTTATTCTTAGCAGAATTAACAACCTCAACTCTTAGCAAAGTATTACTTATGTCTTTCTTTGTAAGAACCTCTACAGACCTAACTATATCCCCTACAGTATAAGTAGACCCCTTATTTATCATTGAAATATGAATACCTGTAAATGGGAGATATCCATCAACAATATTCATAACACCATTACCACTACCAGAATATCCAGAATATGTTGTTCCTGCTATAGCTAACGCCTTACCTGAGCCTAAATTCTGGAAGACACCAGAGTATTGAGTAGACTGATCTGTGATAGCCCTGATAGCCTCCCCTTTTGTTGCGCGGAGTCCTACCATCGTGCTGCCAGTAAAAGAACTACTATTTGTTACATAAAGTGCTTCAGATAAGGATGTTGATGTGTCAAAAATAGATACAGCAGGTAAGACAGTACTAGTATCTCGATTAGTCTGTAAAACAGAAGCACTGACTCCAGTCTTACCGAATTGCACAAATCCACCAAACACGTCAATTACTAACTTGTCTCCATCATAAGTTAAACTGTTATCTGCAGTACCAATAGACATCTTATAAACACCTGCATCATACCCTTGCCAGAACCCGTCCCCAGTATTGTAAGCAGTTTGACCACCCCTTAAATACCCTGTGGAGTCAATCACTAATGTCCCTGTATTTGTAACAATAGCAGAAAGAGTTCCTACTTTGAGATTACTTAGATAAGGTACAACCCACGTAGTTTGATTAGTGACAGGATTATATGTACCTGTAGATTGGAACACTGCTTGGCCTACACTGGCTGTATAGGGTGATGATGTCCAAGCTCTAGTTTCACCCCATGTACCAGTAGTGGGGAATGTGTCCCCAGATACAGTAGTAGATGAAGGTGAGCCTGATAAAGAAAAGCCATCTATTAGTGTATATGCTATTCTAGCTTTGTCTCCCGCAGCGCCTGTAGAACCTGCAGCTCCAGCATCGCCTGTAGAACCGTCTGCTACTCTGGTGATTGTTATACTACTTTGCCATACAGCCCCACCATCCGTTACAGAGGCTCTTACAGTAATAACATCACTGAACATATTAGGGTAAGATAACGTTGCCGTAGCTCCCAAGACTGTTAAGTTTGCGCTACCAAATACCACTCCCCAAGAGACAGTACCATTTACTCCGTTAAGAGTTGCTGATAAGTTGATTGTAGAAGGTGTCGGACTTCCTCCACTAACTTTAAACGAAGTCGTATCTGCAGTTAAAGCAACACCTCTGACACCTGCCCATAGCAGTCTCGGAGAAGCTGCTAATAGTAATACATCTCTGTCATTTACAACTGTTGCCATAATTAAACCATCACTTTCACGTTAATTCTAGAGTTCATCCAATCAGGCTCTAATCCGACTACAACACCTAACACCCCAAAATCTAGTCCGAATCTAGGATACTTGAGAGTTACTGCTTGCCCTAACACAATATCAAATGCACTAACGAAGCATGTCATCTTATAAACAATGCGTTGTTGTTTGACTATGTTTAAGCGCCTTGTTGCTTCAGAGGCTGCATCACTACCCGTTAGTAATAACGTATCTTTTTGTACAGGTTCTACTAAAAGCTTATACTTTGTAGCTACTGTGCTATCAGATTGAGTGGTTGTAAGCCACTCTTGAGCATATAAAGTTTTGTGTTCTTCTGGGATAACTGTCTGAAGATTGCTCTCCACTGTGTAGTTCTTGCAAAACCCGATTCTTACAGCAGAAGATACTTCTAGCTTATTATCTACATCAAGTTTATGTTCTACAATATCATCTCTACCTAGAAGCCTTGGAGTTCCTGTAGGTGGAAAATCTATTCTTAGTAATTGTAGAAGTCCAGTTCTCGTCATTGTGACTTGAGCACCCACACTACCAGCTAACATTTGACATGCTTCTAGTAGGTTTGTTCTATCAGATAAATATAAACCAACAGGCGTAGTATTGGCACTCGCAAAAGCTGCAAAGTTAGTTAAGTCTATGTCAGCGTCTGTTAGCCTGTTTGCAGCAGTTCCATAAGTCTTTACTAAGTATTTTATGCTGTCTGCTATTTTGTTTGTATAGCTGGAAGGTTTACTTCCTTGTACAGAAGCTGTGATTGTGCCAACAGGACTTGCAACAAGTGAAAATTTACCTGTACTTAAAGATTTTGTTACTGTTATAGGAGCACCATTATCTCTAACTTCTATAACATCTTCTATAGCTCCAGCATGCACTTGGTACTCGTGAGTTGCAGGGTTTGTCAATAATGGACTGACGTTATGACATTCTCCGAAAGTTAAAGGGAGTAGCTTATCTTTATTAACTGTACTGCCATCAAGCTTTATATCAGTGACAGGAGTATTTAATTTCTGTAGGTTATCTCTGAGGAACAAACTCAAACTTTCTCTTCGTTGACTGCTAATACCCCCTAACAATCCCTTAAATACAAGTCTGAAATCACTTCTTCCCCAACGAGAATCCCCAAAGAAAACAGAGACATTTCTGTTCTCCCACACATCTACTAACCAACTATCGAGAGTTGAATCAGAGTTGTCAAGCTCAATTTCTCCGTAAGACAATGTGCCTGATGTCTCTAGAGAAAGAGTCTCAGATAGCTTGACACCACCTGAGATTAATGCCCTATATACTGTGTTAGCAGGAGATTCACTAATCCCTGTTACATATCCTCTGTTGGACAAATAACGAGTAGTTTCACTCCCACCAACATTCGCACTGGCTTCGACGAGAATACACCTGTAAGCCGAAGGTGTTGAAAACCATGCGATGTATTCTGCGTCTGATATTGCCATTTTATTTCCTTTATATTATGTTATACAAGCTCTGCTTTAAATTCAGAATCCCATTTACTGTTTTTTGCAGATTCTTTTGTAGCATTTACAATAGCGTCAGTGCTGTTTGCACTTGTGAACACTGCTGCATCAATCAGAGCACCTGTCTGTTCTTTTTGATCTGCTCGTAAATTAGCCACCTCTGTAGTGAGTTCGCTAATACGTGATTCCAAATTTGCAGTAGGGTTAGTTTTTACTTGCGCATTCTGAGCTGAAGCAATAACAAAATTATTACCCACTTGCTCTTTGCTTTGAGTTTGCAAAGCTTTCATCCAATACTGATAACCTGCTTGATCTACTTGAGCGCCAACTCTACCTTCAACACTTTGGTATAAATCTTTGATGAACTTATCGTTAGATACAGAAGCTGTTGCACTACCAGATAAAGAAGCTGCTATCTCTGCAGGAAGTCCTGCGATACTTGCAAGCATTCCGTCAAATATACCCATCTTCTGATACATTGCGTCCATCAGAGATATCTGAGTAGATAGTGCAGATAAGCTATTGTTATAATAACTGCCTGCTGTTGTCTCAATCCCAGATACAAAATCACTTAACTTTTGCAACTCTGATAATTGACCTGTTGCGAGTTGATTAGCTTGCTCTGCAGCAGACATACTCTTCACACCTAAAGTATCTAAGCTAGTAGTCACATTATTGAATATATCAATATAACCACTACTAGAAGCTAATGCTGTTTGAGCAATACCTAAATAAGCGTCAGCTTTTCCAGACAAAGCACCTTGAGCATTTGTATCACCAGCTTGAGCTTTTGCTAGAGTTGATTGATATTGAGCCTGAGCTTCTGCTAACTTTTGACCAACTGTAAGAGGACTTAAAGCGCCCAGTTTCAATCCTTCAACATATCCCTTTAGCTGCTTACCAAAATCAATAAGCTTAGTCATTGAGTCTTTTTCAAGCTGATACTTTGCTAGAGTGAGGTCTTTCAATTCACCAGCTAACTGTAACTTCTGCTCTGGAGTAATATCCTTAGACATTGCATCCCAAAGCTGCTTCATACGTATTGCAGGGTCTTTTTGAGGATTACCCATTGCAGATTGAATAGAATCTTTCAACGAAGCTGCTTGGTTTCTAATAGACAACCAACGTTCAGCGTCTTTAGATAGGCTTGTAAAGACATCTCTAACAGTTTGAGGGAGTTCTTTAACTGCATCTTTAATACCCTCCGCTGTTTTTTCAACCACAGGAGTAATCTCTGCAAAAGCATTAGATAACTTCATCAAAGAAACATATAAATCATTTTTTCCTAGTGACTTTGCTTCTTCTACTAACGCCCTAAAAGCTTTTCTAGATTCAGGAAGTTCATACCCCAATTCTTTAATTGACTTAGTGACAGCATCAACTTTAACTTTAGATTTCTCAGATTCATCGTAAAACTTCTCATAATAATCTGAAGCAATTGCTTGAAACTTATCTAGCCCACCAAACAATGCAATAATTGCTTCAGAGGATTTGACTCCAGATACACTTAAATCGAATAATGAATATCCAAGAGCTTTGAACATTCCATTCACTATAGTAATATCTTTAGCCAATCTCATCATTGTTGCAGAAGAAGACTCATTCACTTGAGCTAATTGGGTGAGTTCACCTAATAATGAGCTTGCTATATTGTTTGAAACACCTTCAAATGCTTTGTTGATATTCGTAGCTGTCTCATCAGCAGACTTACCAAATGCAAAGTTGATGTTATCAGTTCTGTCTTTAATTGAATTAGCATTTAAGCCTAAAGCTTTAGCATACTCAGTCGTGGAAGCTTTGACAGCATCGTACATAGTGTTCAATTGATTTAACATAACTTTGTCGGATGCCATACTTGCGGGATCACTGTAAGTTTTACCATCTACTGTGGTGGTAGTGCTGTCAGCAAGTTTTGTATTCCAAACACCTGATTTGTCTTTTCTGAGGAAGCCGCCTTGTTGTGTCCAAGAAGTATTTCTCATCAAATCATTAGTACCAAGAGAACCTGTTACAGTAGTCCCTGTCATTTGTTTTTCACCCATTGACAAGCCTTTGTACAACACTGCTGCTGCAGCTAAGTATGGAGCTACTGTAGCTATCCCAGAGAGAGCAGAACCTATAGTACCTGCCATACCAGAAACAGCTCCCCCTCCCATTGCACTAGAAACTGACATCATAAACTCACTACCTAGTGCAGCCCCCGCATCAAATATTCCGTTAGAGAGGGCAGTAGCTGCTGAAGAACCCCACGTCATAGGATTAAGGAAGCTAGAAGCAGAGCTTGCTAAGTTAGACATGCCTGATAAAGCACCTCCACTGGCACTAGCAGCATTCGGTGACATAATGCTTGCACCGAAGTTAGATATAGGGTTGATGATTGGGCTAAGAACTAAACGGGCAAACCAAGACTTAATATCTTGAATGAGCTTCTTAATAGCACTCTCACCACCTTTGCCAATTGCGCTGTATAAGCCATCTGCAATCTTCTTGTTAGCTGCTTGGTAGTCGGCTTCATATTTGTCTGCAAGTTCTTTAGAATCCTTTTTAACTCCTAACTCATTACGTGCTTTACTTTCCCTAGCTAAACCGTCCACAATGTGCTGTTGTTGTGTGAGGAGTTCGTCATTAACACCACGTTGAGCCATGTCTAGAAGTTTATTTTCTTCTTTAATCATTCGGAGATTTTGTAACTCTCCCTCAGTTTTACCATAAGCTTGTAGCAACATTTCTTGCTGTTCTGCAGCTTTCTCTACAGAGTCAGCTTCCTTTGTGTACGTTTCCAAGGATAATTGAGCTTCTTTCTGACGTTTAGTTTCAGCTAGAATTAAATCCTCCAGCTCAACCTTACCTTTAGCGATGATTAGTTGCTTTTCCTTCTCTGCTTTAACAACTTTGTCTGTTGCTTGAGACAACTCTAGTTGGACTTTAGTTAGCTCTTTTTCAGATGCTGTACGCTTGTCATCTACACCAAACTTTTGTAGTTCTGTGTATTTCTGTTTCAACTCTTCTAGTGTGTTAGAATAAGCGATAGTGGATTCTCGCAGAGTTTTGTACTTATCTACAGAAGCCTTATCAGCATATTTAAGATTAATTTTACTGATTAATTCTGATCTTTCTTTTTCAGTAAGTACAAGGTCTTTTAGTTGTGCCAATTCCTTCTCACGTTTATCTGAGTTATTATCATATTTATCAAATAATGTTTGAACACGCTTAGCGTTAGCTTGGCGTTCTGCCTCAAGTCCATTTACTCGCTGAAGTGCCTTAATCTCATCGTCTTTAGTTTTGAGTCTTCCTAACTCAAGAGCAGCAATCTTTAACTTCTCTTGGTACATGTCAGAATTTTCTTTATCGCCTCTTTTTATAGCAGCTTGAGCTTTAGCAACTAACTCAAGAACTTCAGCATTGGCTTTATCAATGGAAGCTACTTCACCCTGCGATTTTAGTTCGTCTTTGATTTCCTTGATCTTAAACAAAACCTTGTACTGCTTTAAAGCAGCTTCATACTCAGCGTCCATAGATTTTACAATATCTGGAGAAATCTTACCTAAATCTTCTGCAGCTTTCTTACTGGCTTCTTGAGCCTCTGTATACTTGTTATAAGCATACACACCTGCACCGACAGCTAATGTAACAGCAGCTATAGCCATTCCTATAGGGGTAGCCATGAAAGCTAGAGCTGATGCTGTAAGAGTTCTCATAACAGTGACCATACCCATCAACGCTTCTCTAGATGAGTAAGCCCAGCTAACTAATCCAGCTCCCACCAGACCACCTATCACTGTAGCAATCGTGCCTAAGTTTTGCGCTAAAAAGTTGAACACAGTTCCTAATGTATTAGCAATGCGAGGTAAACTTTCCTCCAGTGTAGCCAAAGACTTAGCCAGCTCCTGAGTGAACTTAGTATTCTGTCCCATTTCACCAACAGCTTTGAGCCAAGAATTCTTCAATCTTTCCATTGCTCCGTCAAAAGTCAACGGAAGAGTTTCAAAGTCTTTACGCATTTGTGGTAATGCGTTCTGTAAAGATCGTGCAAGTAACTCAGAGGATATCTTACCTTCACTACCCATCTTTTTAAGAGTTTCAGTTGTGTTATCAGCCCACTGACCTGTCCTACGAAGCTCTGCTTCAATCGCTCTTAAGATGTTTGGAGAAGCCTCTGCAATGGAGTTAAATTCACCACCATTTAACCTACCCGCATTCATAGACTGAGAGAATTGCAGCATTGCAGAAGATGCTTCTTGCCCTGTAGCACCAGATAATTTTAAAGCAGTACCAAGAGCTTCCACCATTTGCATAGTGTCTTTAGCAGTTTTACCCATCAGCATCATTGGATGAGCCATACGAGTAAACAATTTTGTAGACTCATCTAAAGGTATTCTAAGCTTTTGTGCTAAATCATACAAATCTTTTTGAGCTACTTTAGCAGAATCCATACTACCTGTAGCTAAAGCAAGTTTAGATTGCATCATAGCCCAAGCGTCTGCCTGTTTAATAACACCTACAGCGAAATTAACTCCCATGTAAGCTAGGGCTGCTGTTGCCATAGACTTCAGTGTATTGTTAAAAATACTCCCGTGGTGGTTTGCATTCTTTAATGATTCTGCTTGCTTATCAAAAGCAGTATTCATCTTCAAGGCTTGTTCGTGAGCTTTTGTCATTGCCAGCTCTTGTTGAGAAACACCTCTTACCATCCTCTCTTGAGTTGCAATTTGTCTATCTATTGAAGAGTTCATTTTCAATGCAGCATCGTGAGCTTTAATCATCGCAAGCTCTTGTACTGTAACTCCACGAGCTGCTGATTGTGAGCTTGTTGATGAACTCTTACTAGTTACTGAAAGCTTCTGTTGAGCAATGACAAAATCTCTAGTTTCTTTATCCACAGAGGATGCTGCTTTGGATAAGTTATTAAGCTCATCTGTAGCGTCCTTAATACCTTTTGAATTCACTATAATTGATAGTTGGCTCGGTGTCATTGCCATATTAGGCTTCCTTATTATTTATATTTCTCGTTAGCTGATTGTTTCATCTGCTTCCATGCACTCGCAACAGCTTTTCTATTATCTTCTGATACTTCCGTCCCAACAGTGATTGGAGAAGGTCTCAAAGGGTCTGTTCCAGCGTGAACTTCATGAGCATACGCTTCACTCATGTTATGAATAGTCACTACTTCCCAAGGAGTTAGTCTTTTATCTGCAATTTCATTCCAAGCTTTTATTTCTTGCCACGTTAAAGGAGTGACCCCGTTCATACCCTGCCCACAAAGCCCTACTTCATAAAACAAAAGGACTAGAAACTCGGCTGTGCATGGCGGCAAAGAGAGTTCTAGTCCTTGATTTTGTTCTAATAATTTTGCAGCTCTACTCTTCTTTTCCTTTTCAGGTGTGCTATGATACCAACCTAATTGCTTTGCAAAGAGTAGAAGCTCATCAGACAGGGTTAGAAGAAATTTGCGTTATCTTCCAAAGCTGTTTCAGCAAATTCCAGCAACCAATGGAATTCTGGGTTAGAGTACAATTCTTCCAGAGATGTTGTGTTATCGAGTTCACTACCGTCTTCAGCTTCCAGATGCTCAATCTTTGCCGTCATAGCTGCGATGAACTTGACACGATCCGCTAACAAAGTTTTACCTGTTGGCTTAGACTTAACTTTAGCTTGTTGTTTTGCAATGTAGCTGTCTGTCTGTGCTTCTGTGTAATCTCGATATTGTTTAGAAGCTTTACCAAAGATGTGGAGGGTGACTTTATTACCTTTGTCATCAATCAATTCACCAACAGATGGGTGGAGAACAACGACAGGAACAGCAGAGGTTTTAGCTTTAAGTGAGCTTAATTTAAATGACATGTTTTATACCTTTATAGTTTGAGAGAATTTAATTTATGTTATAAGAGGGGAATCTATGTTCCCCTTCCTTGTTGCTAATTATTAAACTTCAATAACTTTAGATGTAATAGCCATGTTGACAGAAGCTGCAACTACATTATCAATAGTACCAATCTTCTTGACAAATGATGTAAACAATGCTTTGAAGTAGCTGATAGTGCCGTCAGACTCTTCAACTTTTACAGCGTAGGGAGCGTATGTGTTATAAGCTGCGGCTGTCTTCATCAGGACTTGACCTGCATCTGTTTTTAGTGAAGCAAAATCTAAACTACCACCACCCATATCAGCACTGCCTTTGTATTTCTGAATAACTGGGTCACTCAACGGAGAGTGATTGACTACGTTAGAGTTTGCGCCAAAATCTGCGATGTTAGTTACTTCACCAACTTCTGTGTATGTAAGTGCTAAGTAACCTGCTGCATCATTTGTGGCTGGTAAAGATGCTGAGACAGAGAACTTGGTGCCTGCTGCGGTATGGACTGCCATAATTTATTTCCTTTATTAATTTGCCTTACGGCTAGATAAAGCCCTTGAGGGGCAAATTTGCTACTAATAATTTTCTTGTCTGTACCTGAAGCGTACAGGAGTTACGAGCCATTGTGCTTCGTAAAGGGTGTTCATAATGCTACCTGTTTGTTCTATACTGACAGAGCCAGTCTTAGGAACTACAGGGAAGAGGTCTATGAGAGTTTGTGCAAGTTCTTCTGACTTCTTTGTGCCAACACCTTCTTTTGTGTATATGTTGAACTGTATCAATCCTGTTAATGTCTTTCTAGCTGCACTTACAGTTTTATTGACAGTTGTTGCAGGAATGAGGTATAGTTCTATGAATGTTGTATCAGGCTTTGTGAATGCTACATTCTCGTAAGCAATTGGTATTGCGGGAGATTGAGCTGCTGCCCAAGCTTTCACTTTAGCTTCTACTTCTAAGCGTATTGTTCTTTGTGTCATACTAACCCATCCTGTTTTTAGCATCTATCATAGCTAGTTCAACCATTGCATAAGGTTTAGCATTTCGCCAATTAGGATTATCTTCGGTTTTCCAACCTGACACTTCAGCGTTAATTGCATAATGCACGTTATTAGTAAATGACACATAACCGTCTTTACCAACGAATGTTTTCCAGTTGAGTATTGAGTTAGCTCTGTTCAAACTAGCACTACCGTGAAGGTCTTTAGCATCAGTTAATTCGCTAGACAATTTGTTCTCTGCAACATACCATTGGTTAGATAATAAACCCTTAGCATAAGGAGAGTTCTGCCAATCAGAAGGAGTCCCTGTTGTGACATCAATAAATGTCTTGGAAGCTTCTGTTAATATCCTGTCATTGACTTCTTGCTGAAGCTCTTTGATGTTTGCTTTAATGCTGTCTGCAAAGCTTCCCATTTGTTTGTCCTATAATTATACTATGATAGTGGTAGAAAGTCAATAGCTGACTACCTCGGCTTGCAAAATAATGTGATTGTTCTAGAGTCTTTACGTCCCATAGAGGTTGTAATTGAATTGATAATCTCATACCTTGTACTCTCAACACCACCTTCAACAAACACAGATGTTACCCCAGTCAAATTCTGTTCATTACTTTTTACGAGGTCTGCAGGAACTACCCAACCGCTTGAAGTTATGGTTTCTGCATCCTCAAGCCACAATGTCCAATCAAAGCCATAGTCAAGCTTGGCAAGGGGTGCATGTTCAAATTCTTTCTCTATTTTACAAGACATTATCCTACCTTCACTTTTCTTTGTTTATACGTTATTACTCTGTATCTATCTTCATATCCTATATCAACAAGTTTTAGACGTTTCTTTCTAACGAAGAATCTGTCTTGTTCTTTTAATATAAGGAATCTGCACTCACGACTAACACATTGTTTTCGCAATGCATTTAGTACATAAGCAAGAGGTGTAAAAACTACGCCACTACTTGTTAGCACATCTCCAGATTCAACTGTTGAAACACCAGCAACAACACTAAGACTTCCTGTTGAGGTAATTCCGTCTGGTAGCTCATAGATGTCTGAGTTAGCAGCTACAATCAATGTAGCAATTGAAGCTAAAATATCTGGTTGCTCTGTAATTGACAAGTCACCAATAATACCGAGAAATCCTATCACTGCCGTAGCTACCAATGTGTCAGGTTGCTCTGTAGCTATTAAATTTGCTACAATGGAATTACTAATTAAACTACTTAAGTTATCTCCAACTTCTGTTGAGTTGGTAGAGCATGTAAGTGTTAATACACCAGTTGTTGTACAAGTGTCTAACGCTTCGGTAGTATTACAGGTTGAAGTTATCCCTACTCCACCTGCTACAACTGCTGAGTCGTCTTGCTCTGCAGTTGTTGAATTAGATGTAATGTTTACAAGTGCTTGGGCAGAAAGTCCATCAGACTCTTCTAAAAGACTTAAACTAGCAGATGCTTCTAACGAGGAGCTACTTGTTAGAGAGTCTGCAGATTCTGTTATATCCACAGACCCTGTTATTGCAGGGAGATTATTTAAGAGAGCTAACAGTAATGACATCTAAAGCTCCTAAGAAATTACTCCCATCCGTAGACGAATGTTACATTGTGGGCAACCACTCCAGTGGTACCAGCAGTCCCAACGTGTTTTGTCACTAATTGAATAAATTCACCAGCATTAACGAAAATAGGAGCCTCGCCTAAATCACAAAATGTTGATGGTTGCTGTATTAACGTGCTCACTGCTTGGTTTGCTGTTACAAGTTGTGTAAACGGTAAAGATATACGTCTTGGAGCTTTTGCTGTAGAAGATTCTGCTGTCGCAAGAGACACGGCTGTATGTCCCCAAGCTAATGAGTATTGAGCAACATAAGGAGCACCCGCAACCACCATCTGTACATAGCTAGTTAAGTACACCCCACAGATAACTAACCTACGTGATGTACCGTTCAGAGATACAGCAGGAACTTGGTATGAACAAATAATACCATCAGTGTTAACAGCCAGCGAAACTGTTTCCCAAAATTGCCCTCCTAAACCAACACCTAATGCCGCTGTGGTATTAGTTGGGACTGCTGCTGTAGGGTTGGTACTATTGACGTAGTTTGCCAAAGAACCCATTGTCCCACCAGATTGTCCTTGATAACTTCCGTAAATACGATTACCTTGTGTACATGGGGTAGTAGATAGATTTGAACCACCGAGACGGACATTGTAAGAGCCTAATTGTACCTGAAATACACTACCTGCAGTACCACCTATAATGCGGTGTTTGAGTCCTATTTGCACACCCGCAGCCATAACAAGTCTGTGCTGCGCTGCTGGTAATGGTATGCTCCCCAGTAATTCAGTAGAAGCACCATTATTCACCCAAAAATAAGCCGCAACACCTCCAAGGTAGCAGATGAACTGATACCTCTTGTTATTTGTGTAAGCCCATGTACCAGTGCCACCAGATAAGGGGAACACCCCTGTAGAAGTCTCTGTACCATTATTGGATAAGATACCTTGCAAACCTGCTGAACTCAACCTAAAGAAACAACCATCAGTAGGTGGTGCTGTGGTAGATGTGGCTTGCATGAATCCAAACTCTACGAATGTGTTTACATTAGGTTGAGCACTAAATCCAACAATCATGTCAGCACTTAGCGTCTGCGTCCCCGTAGTAGGAAATGTGGCATACGTCAGTAACTGCACACCTGTATTTGTTGTGGCAATACTGGTAGAGTTTGTGGTGAACTGTCCAGCAGCCCACGAGCTTGTCATTGTAGTAGTTGCGTGAGAGTGTTTACCAGTGTTCTGAGCTACGTAGTTAAATACTTCTTCATCTAAAATAATATCTTGAGACACACGCAACCTGAAATCAGTGTCTACTTCAGATGAGTGGAGCCAAGGATTTCCTGTGATACTTCCAGTGTCATTCTCATTAAACTGTCTTGAACCACCCATATATCTAGGGTCGAGCGACGTAGTAGTTTTTAGATGACCCCCTACGTCTGCTTCTACTCCATTATTACTTGTACTACCAAAAATTTTACTATCTAAGCTCATGCTGTTTCCTTATTAAGCCCACACCCACCGAAGAGAAAACTTTCCAGAAAGCTTCTCAGTGGTTGTAGCGTATATTGTAAAACCTACACCGTCTGTAGGAGTGTTGCATGTGAGAGCCATGAACAAGGCTGCGTATGCATGATCGTTTGCAGTGTGGTCTGTAGAGGCTTCTCGCATAATCCAAGCTTCTGCTGCGTTGGAAGATGTAATCGCAGTTTGACCTGTGACAGCTACCGAAGCTTCGTTGGAGCCTGTTGAGAAATTTATCTCTATAGTGCCTTTAGCTGCCATAATTAAGTATTAGCCGCTGTTAGTTGAAATGTGTTAATGGTAACAGATTGTCCAGTTGCGCATGATGTGTTGTCGAAGTTAAATGTTCCACTACCCATACCTGCGTCTCCCTGTAGACCTGTGGCGCTGGCAGCAGTATCAAGAATACGACAATAACCAATCGTCCCAACAGCGTCTGCTGTATCAACCCAAGAACCAGCCTTAACTTTAATGCCGCCAGATGCTGCTGCCATCCAATCTGAAGGGAGGGACATCTCGAATAACAGTGTACCTGTAGCTGCGGCTGCACAGTTCGCAGGCATAGAACCTGTGTAACCACGTAATTTAGGAGATGTTCCTATTGTTGCTTCAATTGCGTCAAGACGCGCATTGTTTACCAAAATACTATACTGAAGACTCATGTTTATTTCCTTTTGTATTGTCTATGTTAGATACTTGAGTATCTATGGTGTTTAGAAGTTCTATTAAGTTTACATCACAAAAGCTCTCGGTATACCCGTTAAATTTGTTTACAGGATTCTTGTATCGCTTTTTTAAATGTAAAAGAACACTGCCCTCCAGCTCACGTAAACTACCTGTTGGTAGAGTGTCGTACACTTTAATAAGTTGAAAGCACAAGCCTGAACTTCTCGAAACCTGTTGTATCCTTTTTTCAGCGGAAGTATTTGTAAGACCAACCTTAGTCAAATCCCCTGACGTTGCGACATACAGAGACCCTTTTATATTATCTCTAAAACCATACTTAGCACAAGCAGGACATCCATTTCCACTTATAAGATCAGTAGGAGTGATTCGGAAATCTCCGTGAGTGTGGCAAGTGACTATTACTTTTTCCTTACAATTTTTACCGTACTGAGTTTTACTTAGATCAAACTTATTCCCATATAAAGAGACTATCTTTTCCTTGAACTCAGGAGTGTTAGACCTCTGTTTTTCGCTAATGATTTCTACCATGCAATAAGGGCAACCGTGACCTTGCAAGTGATTGTTTGGGGATTGGTCAAATGTAAGAGAACATTTATTGCATAATATCCTTAACTTAACTGAATCGTTCACATACACAGATTCTGTGTAGTCATACTTACTGTTATGAACTTCTTTGGATTTCTGTACAAACTCTTCCTTATTGGATTTGGCAGTACCCCCACACTTATCACAACCTCTCCCTCTTACATGTTCCGCAGCAACTTGACTAAATTCACCGTGTTGGCTGCAGATAATCACAACCTTCTCTGTACTTTTTGTGTAATCTACTTTCGAGTAATCATACTTATTTCCGTGTGCCTTCTCAGCAACATCTTTGAAAATATCAGTAGTGTATTGTCTCACCATATATTATTTGCGCAAGTGAAATTCAAATAAAAAATCATTCCCATTTATTCCACTAGGATTGACTGTCTTTAATGCAAAGATTTTCCACTCTACATTATCTATTGTTATTGAGTCCCTGTTAGCTTTAATTACAGGGGGTGTAGCATCTGGGTCTGTTTGATTTACAGGGCGCATGAGACAATATTTGTCACCATCCTCAATCAACGTACCAAACTTTGAACCCATCCCCGAATTGCTTTGTGGAAAGTCAAACATTCCTTGCTCAACTTGATACGTAGTCTTTGTGCTCACAACTTCACCGTCTGTGTATGTTCCATCTGAAAACACGTTAAGAGTTCCAACCCCTTTAAATGCACCTAACATATCCCTTACAACATTGTGGAATTGATTTAAGTTTATTCTCATGAGTACACGCTAGTATTATCCAAGGCAAGCTGCTCACTCTGCGTTCCATTGTGGAAGTTACCATCCCAATTTTTTTGGAATTCTATCAAAGGATGAACTGTGTCATTGCTTGCAGAGTATGGAATAGGGCAGATTTGTGCTAGGTTAGGATTAAGAACTACTTTCATTAAATATGTCAAGTAGTTGTTAAAAGCTTCAGAACCCCAGATTTCTATGCCAATTAATTTTTGATGCGAGTTCTGACTCAGCAAGGCTAATATATATTGAGCACATGTTGTGGTGGCACGAGAAACACTGTTATTGTTGTCGATAAGTGTCTGGTTTATTACTCCGTTACTGAGAATAGGCAAATCGCTCGTATCACCAATTTTCAAGCGTACACGCCCTAAGTTTGTACTTGCGTCTATGACTGCCATGTTATATCCTTTGAAGAAATCTACTAACTGAAATACCCTCCCATTTCTGAGAAGGTATTTTATTAACAGACTGTGTTAATTAGTTTGACGAAGAAACTGCGATTAATGATGCAGGACGTGTACAGAAGTACAATGGAGCTGCTTCCATTTCAAACTCTACGAATTCATCTTTAGGATCAACATAAGTATTCATGTAGATTTCTTGACCAACTTCGTTAGCTGCAGAAAGCTTGTTACTTGGACCATTATAGCCACGGAACAAGTCTTTTGAACCTGTTGCATAGGCTGTACCAGAGGATGCTGCGAAAGCGTCTTCTGTAGAACCATTTGGTAAGTTGAATGTTGCATCGTAGGAGATGAAGTTCACACCACGGAAGTTGAAGCTATCCATAATGCCCCATTTCATGTAGCTAGACAAATCGTCACGTAACAACTGTTTACCAGAGTTTACATAAGATTGGTAAGCTGTCTTCATGTTTGCATGAGAAATCAACTTGTCGAAGAACAACGGGTCAACCAATACGTCAATACCGGAGATAGCCCCGCCATTCTGCAAGTTCTTAGAAATTGCTGTCTTCAATTGACGAATCTTTTGGTCTACGTTAGTAGTAGAAGTACCTAACAAGAAGTCAACAGGAGTTTGAGTGATACCAAACTCTGTAAACATGTTTGCTAATACTGTACCATCTGGCGTTTTAGCAATACCTTTGAGTGCTTGCAATTTCAAGTATTCATTAGTCTGATCCCAAGTGCGACGCATATCTGTCAACTTGTCGGCAGTAGCAGCAGCCAATGTTTGGCTTTCTGTAGAGCCAACTTTGCGCCAAGATTGAATATCTTCGCCAGTCAAGCGGTCTTCATGTTTGAAGTATGCTAGTTTCAATGCGAATGTTTCTGCGCCACGTTCTTTATTCTGCGTCGCAGACTTATCACCACGATTTACTTGAGGCAACAAAGTTGTAGTAGTAGCATCTTTATCAAAGATGATCGCTGTTTGGTTAGTACCTTTAACATTGAACATGTTTTGGCTATTAATATAACCGTATTGCAAAGGTGTGTTAGTGATACCGTCTACGAAGTCGGCATTCTTAAAGCTATTGAAGTAATCACGAATGTTCATTTATTTATTCCTTATTCTTTTATCTATTAAACAGCAGTGCGCGTTACTACGCCTTTTGTTTCCAACTTACCTTGCACTACCAATTTCTCAGCACCAGACAAAGTATCTTTGTACAACAAGCCAGTATCTACAACCCCAGCACTACCACGATATAACACTGCTAATTGGTGATCGCCTGCTGCCAAGCTTGGAATGTCTTTCATGTGGTCAATCAATACACACACGTCAGTAGCTGCAGCGTGAGTGGATTGTTGCACCCAAACATACTTACCACCAGTTAAATGCAAAACTGCACCAACATCCATATTAGCTTGGATAGTCACTGTTACTGTCTTACGGCAAAAACCGTGTTCTGGCATATCTTCAAATGCTAATACACCTGAAAGTTTTTTGCCGAGTGTTGCTAATTTAGTCATTATTTATTTCCTTTTTTAATATAATCTTTGAAGTGTGCTACTTGCACGTCTGAGTTTGCTTCTGCTGCCACGCCTGTTTCAGTGAAAGCTTCACTCTTTGCTTCTGCATCGAGATTGACCTTCATAGTTGATACAACAGCAGCAAACGCTGTGTCATCCAACACTTCCAATGAAGTTAGTAATGTAGCTGCTTTAGCAGTTCCAATTACAGCTTCTAGGGATTCTTTACGAGATGCTGTTCGGGCTTCTACAGCCTTAGTTGCCAATTCTTGCTTCTCATTTTCTACTGCTGTCAAAGCAGCTTGAGCTGTTTCAAACTTAGAAGTAAGCTCTGCAAAAGAAGCTTGCAATTCAGTTAAAGCAGATGTAGAGGAAGCAAGCTGTGCTACCAAGTCTGCGGAGTTGTTTTCAGCCGCCATTGGCTGCTCTGTTGCTGTAGTCATATTAACGACTTCCTTTTCAATGTCTGCTTGCGCAGGGGTGGTTTCTACTTGCGTAGAAAAATACTTTTTCAAATGGTCTAACATATTTGTCCTTAAAGGTTTGCAAGAAAATCTGCGAATTCTTGATGGTTCATCACGGCTGTAACAAGTCCTAGCTCTTTGGCACGTTTAGCATTAAATACTTGAGCATCCAGTGCAAGAATCTCATCAACTGGAATACTTGTATATTTTTCTACGTGCTGTGCAAACTGATTACCAAGTTCTGTTACTTCTGATTGAAGATTGTCCAAAAAGCTTTGGCTGAATGAACCGTCAGACTGAAATGGCGTTTTTCCTGCAGTTGAGCTGATATAGATTGGTTTCAATCCAGCGTCTGCTAAAGCCTTGCTACGATCTACGACTGCACAAACGCAACCAATACTGCCAGTCTTAGCACTCGGATGAATAACTACATGGTCAGAGACAATACCTAATGCAAGAGCTGCTGAAGCTGACATTTCATCAATGTAAGTCACAAGAGTTACATCATTCTCATCTGCCAATTCACGTAGTCGGTTGGCTGTAGTAAAACAATGTGCAGCTTCTCCACCTCCACTCGAATGCGTGTATAATATAGTTTTAACGCCTTGCGAGACTAGTTGCTCTGTGTCTGTGATAAGTTGTTGGTAACTTGTCCCATCAGGAGCACACATCATTTGAACAGGTTTGTAAGTCAAAGCCCCAGATACTTGAATCTCACCAATAGATTTACCAGAATTTGCTTTAACATGCTCTGGCTTCTTAGGAGATTCTTTAGAGGTATCTCTCATATCAATCAAACCTGTATTGCGCAAGGTTAAGTAATCGAGGATTGGTGCAAAACTATCTTGTGTGATGAGTTGTGGCGAATTTATTACACTTCCCATAAGTCGAATTAATTCATGTGACATCGTTATCCTTTGTTCTCACTATTTTTTACAGAATTGTCAGTCTTCTTACCACCACCTTTAGACGTTCCACCCTCAACAGTATTACCAACCCCGACCTCCATACCCTCTGATGCACTAGAGGCTTTTCCAGTCATAGTTGTTGATAACATATCTTCTTGAATTGGAAGATCATGTGGAAGCAAATCAAATCCACCAACTTCTCGTACACGGTTCATGACACCACGATCAAGTTCTAACAGACCTGTTGAAGCCACACGTTGTATAAACTTACTGAAAGTTTCCTGAGATACATTAGAAACATCCTTGAATTTAATCTGAGGCATTTCTGACAAGTCCCATCCGTTGAGTGTCCATAGCTGCTGCACTAAATCCTTGTTCAAAGCATTAGCAATCTCCATTAAGCGATAACTAACAGCCATCGCCAACAAATTTGTGTCGCCATCCTCTAAACTCAACGAACCTGCAGTATCACTCCCCATCTTGACAGCATCACATGACAGCACAGAAAGAATGTTAGCTTGAAGTGTCTTGATAATCTCTAACACGTTGTAAGCCTTACCACCTTTAGACTCTAACAATTCCACAGTGAACATTTCACCCTTGGAATCCATGTCGTAAGACTTTGGCATGACAATACCGCGCTGAGTGCCACTTGCTAAATCATCAACAATCTTCATGAACATCTGATAGACAGCTTTTTGATCGTCACTAGCATCTGGAGCCATAAACTGAGGAGGGATACCAATAACAGGAAGACCCTGTGTATCTTTGGCAACACCTGTCATCATATTGTCTGTTAGCAATGTTAATTGCTTGTAAGCTAAGTAAGCTGCTTTAAGAACTGAGTTACCTTCAGGATTGCCGTTAGTAGGGTCAACATTGAAGAGGACGAACTTCTCGCGAGGGATAACAATTAAACCATTTTTGTCTGTGAGATTTTGAAATCTATAACTATTCTCCAAATTTACAATAGACTGTGATACACTGACAAGCTCTCTACCATCTTCTGAGAAATTCCACTTTTCAATGGAAGCTTGAGGGCGAGTTGCAAGGCATTTAAGCCCTACAAGACCATCATTGTATTTACTACCATTTACTTTTAAGCGTCTACGATATACTTTTTCAGATACGTGGAAGCCATATTCAAGAACAGGGAAAGTATTCTGCATTGTTTGCTGGAATGTTTCTTCCATGTCGTGCAAACAAGAGTGTAAGAACTTTGCACGTTCTCTGTGATTAGGAGTGTCATCAAAAGGCTCTACATACATTTCTGCACGATTCATAAGCATTCTAATAGCGTTCATTCCTATGGCTACAGGAGGGCTGAGTCTCATTTCTTCCACTACTTTGATACGAGCTGGCATTCTGAAGGCGGCATTAGCTTCTTCGTAAATGCGTCCGTTAGCTGTGCGTAAGGTAGAAAAACCTGTTGACGATAGTTTTATACGTGGTATAATAGTTCCACTGTCAGGCTGTAGAGCTGATGCAACGCCATCAGGCGCGTTCGCTTCTGGCATATTTATTGCTCCTTGTAATGCTTATTATTTAATTTGGTGTAATTATACCACTTACTGTTAAAAATGTCAAGTAATTTCTTGCAAGATATATTAGTTATGGTATAATTACAGGTTATATTGTTGGGACTGGTGAGGGTTTTGTTAAGGAGGGTACAGAAAACACAGGTAGTTGCAATTGTCTTGCTAATTGATTAAAACTATCTGAGCAAGCATCAACTTGATCGTTCTTCTGGGTTCTCTCAATTGCCTTGTCACCAGAAAATGCTTCAAGCTCTGCAAAGAATGCATCGTTCCAGTCACCTTTAACCACACGAACACTACCACTCTCAGCTAATGCACAAAACGGCTTAAATCTTGTGAGCTTACTGCTGTGACCAGAGGATTGAGCTTTCTTGCAAGGAATACCATTCTCTGCCAATACTTTCTGAAAGAAGTGAGCACTACTCTTACCTGCTGCTGCAGGGTCAATTGGAATACAAACTTCACATTCAGCAACACCATCAGCTTTGGCAGTCTCAATAACAGTTTTTAAAACACCATCAATCCGCATCTGTACTCTAACAACATTCTCGATATAGTAAATGCCATATCTATCCCTAGACATTTTTACACCTGCTGTCCAGTCAGGGTTGTTAGTTTTTGTCTTTTCTTCTGAAGCGAAGTCCCAAGAACGTATCCTAGCTGTGGCATTTACAGGAGGCTGGTCAACAATTTGAACCCACTTTCTGTCGAAGTAAGAACTCCCAAGCTCTCGTGCAGTCCAACTTCCATGTAAAAATTTTAACTGATTTACATAAGGTTGAGAGAGTAGAGACGCTAAATAACTATTATTTTTCGGAGGTAAAAGATATACGTTATCAAATACTCCAGTTGGGATAAATCTGAAACTCTTCGGCATGAATAACCGCATCTTCTCTTCTCTAGAGAATGCATTCATTTGCTCTTCTGTCATACCATGAGCATAGATAAGATTCTTAGGAGCCCCATATAGTTCATAACACTCTTCAGGGCTTGTAGCCCATTTAGCTTTGTTATCCTCTACACAGAACCATCTAATAATATGTTCTGTCCCTTCTTTTGGTACGCCTGTATCTTCGTCTAGGCAGAATTTCACCCAATCGAATAAGAAACTATTTGGGTCTGGATTACAAGACATAATTAATTGTGGGTGGATATCAGAACCCACTGTACGCAAACGTGATTGCAAGAACAACACTTGCTTCTCAGTCCACTTATCTGCTGCTTCATCAATTAATATCAAAATGTTCAAATGAGTTCGCTAGACTCATCTCGCTTTATTCAAGCTGCTATATATCCCTATATAGTTCAGACTATATCATAATCCTCAGAGGAGGACTCTCACCGCTTCCACTCGCTTGAGTGTACTCCCTTTCGGGATAGTCGTTGGTCTTTCCTATCACTAACAATATTGCTTGTTTTAGGCTTAGATCAGGATAACATTTTCTATGCTTCCCCTGAGTTCAATGAGTTTGCTTTATCTATCTCTAAATAAAGGCGCAATATTTACGCGTTAATTGACTACCTTGCCAACTTCCTAAGTCATCATCACAAGAAATTGCAGAGAATCCTATTGTTGCACCTGAAGGGAACTCCCACAATTTCTGTTGGCTTTTGTAAGGTATTTTTGTGAAGTGTGGATAAACATTCTTAGATTCATCTATTAATCCACCCTGACGCTTGAGTTCTGGTTCAAAACGTCTTAGGATTACACATCTAAATTTAGGGTCTTTAATCCCATCTAAATTTTTTGTAAGGCAAATCCTCGATTTGCCCCCGCCAGCTCCCAAGCGGATGTCTTCACAGTTTCTCGTTAAGTAACTGCCGTTTATTAAACTGCTGTATATTACTATACAGATGAGGTCATATCTTCCAGCTTTCGCCTGATTCCCGTTTCACATCACTTGATGCTACGCCTTTTGGCTGACCGTCACACGTTCCTATTTCTAGGCTTCGCTAGGTATTGCCCTATTTCAAGGGGTTCCACCTAATTAGAGAATTGTTTTTGAATTGGAGGCAGAGCATTTTAACCACCAATAAGAATAACATCTGTAGTGTTATCCATGAGAATCAGCCTCTGCTTTTCACTACAAGGCTGAAACTTTACTCTTTCTTTTTTAATCATTTTACCTCTAATCTGTTATGTCAACCTCATATTTATACATAGCTAAGTAACATTCCTTTGAAATAACCGACTTAAATTTATCAGCAATTTCTTTAATATAAGATTCTTTTGCCTTCTTGTATGCGTAGAAAGCGTCAGTTGCACTTTCAAACCGTCCCAAATACTTCGTCCGTTTGTCAATACGAACGCAAGCAGTTATTACATTTCGAGTTGTACAGTAGGATACTCCTATAGGATATTTACCTCTACTTGCATCAGCTTTAGTAAATAAAGTATTTACATCATGTGGCACAAAAGTACATGTTTCTGTACTATAGAGTTTATTCCCTTTGTTGAGGATATCCTTGTCTAGGAAAACCTTGTGACCTAGTAAAAATTCAGGTTGTTCTCTGCACCACTTAGCAAAAACAGTAAAATTTAACCACTCATCGCAAACCATTGTACCTTCATAAGTAGGATATTTATTGCGATACTCTTCACAGAAACACCTTGCTAACATACTTGACCAGTGAGCATATTCTTTAGTCTTTGCCACGTTTTTAACTTCAATACCTTGCAATGTACCTAAATACCCTTTAAATCTTGAAGGAGATAAGTTGTCAGAGATATTCCCTTCACGAACTCTTTGAAGAGTGCATGTGGTCATGTAGCCTGATTCAAACTCAACTTTAACATTACTTGCATCTGTGTATTCTACAATTTTAAATGGTAATCCATTCGTGTTCTTATAAATTTCACCTATACTGACAGTTTTTGTCAATCGTTTTGCGTGTGTGATTGTTGGTATGTTTGGATTCTTCACCTTGCCTTTTTGCAAGTTACCAGATGTAGAATATCTTTCATATCCGTCAACCTCAAATCTTACTTTAATTTTATTTGCACCAAGATACTCAATAACTTCTACATCCCCATAGCAGTTAGTTTTAAAAACATCCCCGACTTTGATCTGCGGTTTTGTGGTATGTATTCTCTTCGTCATATTTCGCTCCTCACAAGCTGTGTCCTTAAGGACTGTTAATAAATTCCATTATATCAGAAGCACTAGAGATTCTGTGAGGTTGTCCTCTCCAATACCCTGACATAATAAAACTCACCCACATAGCACGAATCTCCAAGCATGAAATCTTAGAGTGGACTATGTGGACTTATTCGCTATTCGCAAATAGCGAATACAACAATGTTCCACGATACTTACGGCTCCAATTACCAGATATGGGACGAAACACCGTTGCGAAAATTGTAAACAGAACAGCTCTACAACGTCACAGGAGAACCATGAGGAGTGCATGGCAGGAGAATGACGGAGAGCTGTTGTATTTACAATCTAAAGAGGTTTATAAGGAACTCCTCAATCCTATAAGGTGGCTGCAACCACATATTTGCTTTTGTTTCCAAAAGGCTCCAAGTCCCATAAGGTACTTTATTAAATAGCGCTGTACAAAGACGGAGGGTGTTGCCGAGAAGTCCGTTCTTCGGGAGGAGTAAAACTAGTCTAACCCGATTAAGTACACTTTCCTTCTTACAAGTGAGCTATATTCTTTATGATCAGTCAATCTCACTGATATTTTCAAAATCTAAAAGTGGTTGACTTTCATCGTCTTCATCATTATCATCCACAATAACACCACCATTACGCTGTATCCCTACAAGCAACTCATGATGTTTTGCTGCAAATTCCTTATTACGGGCTTTCTCAGTTGATTCTGCTTTCAGCATATCTGCATGTAATTTTAGTAACTCTTTAGAAGCTTCCATACGATCTTTCCTAGAAGCTGATGGGTCATCCATAATAGAAGCTAAATAATCAATTGCCGTTTTGCTATGTTTGTTCAAAGCCCTTTTGAAAACAGTAATAGGATTCTTCTTACTCTGAACACCTGTCCGTACTATCTCTCCTACTGAATTATCTACGTCGCTCATACATCTCCTGCTTATTTACTTATAATATGAAGTATAAACCACACTTACGCTATTGTCAAGCCCCTTGTGAAAATAAAAATACCAAGGAGGTTTAGTCCTTGGCATAATCCTACTTATTAACGTTTACGTAATTTTGCTACAAAATGAAACCCTTGTGCAACATTAGTAGACCACCAACGTACATCTTCATCATACAACAACCAACCGCCATCTTCACCGTCGCCCTCAGAAATACCGTCCCAAGAGGCTCCGTCTTCTACAGTAGCAGTATTTCTACGTTTTGCATAAGTCACTGGACGGAATAACAAGTAAACCTTACCATCGTCAGGGTCTTTCATTGCACCTATATAAATAGGAGTAAGAACACCTTTGGCTCGTTCCGTACTGATACTAATATTTGTAGTAGAGTTATACTTTACATCATAACCCGAAGCATTAACTGGAGAGACACTTACCTCGATGTCTCCAAGATTTGCGCTTGTAATACCTTGCGCAGAAACCACAGAAGGGTCAATCTCTACGAAATATGCACCTTTGAAATTACAAGTACGCATTGATGTAGTCTTCCAAGCTGCATGATTGATACGTCCCACTGACGCTACAGAGAAAGCTTGTGTATTTGTTGGAACAACTCTAATAGCTTGTCCGTGATGAGATAATGTCAATCGTTCAGTTGGAGGGATATATACACCATTGTCTGTATGCAGTGTATCTTCAACAACAAACTTAGTTGTGTATTCTGCTCCATCTACATACTTCTGTTCTGCTGGAATATAAATATTGTTTGGTTTGTTTACATAGCGAGGACGAATCCACCAAAATGTTCCACCAGCCAACTCGTCGTAACGAGAACCACCTATACTAACTCCATCCTTACCATCGACACCTGCTGCGCCACGATCACCCTTATCCCCTTTTGCACCGTTTAAAGATACTAAGTAGTCTAATTCGCTTCCAACAAAACCATTACTAACAGCTAATTGGTAGGCAGACAAACCCGTATCTCCAGTAAAACCTCTATCACCTTTGACACCTTTTAAAGATGCTAAGTATTCAGCTTGAGTACCAGAAAAACCTAAATCTACCGCCAACTCGTAGTTAGACTTGCCTACAACACCGTCTTTACCATCAACACCATTGGTTCCGTTAATACCATTAACCCCGTCTTTACCTTTTAAAGATGCTAAATAGTCAGCTTCTGTTCCCACAAAACCTGCTGTGACAGCAAGCTCGTAAGCGGATTTACCAGTATTACCTTTAGGAATGTTAAACGTGAGTTTTGCCTTGCCTTTCTCAGAATTATCTGCTGAGACAGAAGCGTTATTACCAGCATTAAGGGTGTTTGTTGCAACAACTGTAACTTCCTGAATACCTACAGAGTCATCTTGGAAATCAGATGTTTGCTCGATTCGCATCACTAACCCTGCCTCACCAACCCCTGATGGGACTTCTACAGTAATGTACTGACCAACTCTGGTATAAGAGGTTACAGAAGGATTTCCGCCACTACCATCTGAAAAAATTACGGTAATAGTTGCCCCAATTTCAGTACCTTCTGGTACTTCTAACGTGATGTATGAGCCAGCAGAAGGAATACTTGCAAGACGCACCAATACTTCTTTAATGTAAATTGTCATATTTTCTCCTTATTATTATAAACGAACGTAGCGATTGATTGACATTTGAGGTTGCATTACTGAGATAGGAGCAACCGAGTTTGCATTCAATGTCACCGTAGCACCCGAATGACTATGATTATTCACATAATTACCACTAAATGATGCAGAATGACCTTGTGCTGGAACATCGGCATAAACAAAATAATCCTCACGACCTCTGTGGTATTGTCTCCACCATACACCACCGTCATTGTCACCAGCACCATCAGGATTACCTGTTGTATCGGACGATTTTTGAAACCAAGGAGTTACATTATTATTGCTTGTCAATTGGCGATAACTTTGTAATCTATAAGCATTATGTTGACTTACTGAGACAGAACCACTTGGGTAATGTCCACCATCTGAAGGAATAGAGACACCAAAATTACCAGTTGGAAGGTTAGATACTGCTAATTGAATTGATGAAGAACCAGAGTATTGAAGTGGACTTCTGTAATCATTAGAAGCTAAACCTGAGTGTGCTCCAACTAATACTTTTTGGCGAGTGTCTGGAGTGGCTACAGTATGCAATGCAGACCAAGGAGCGTTAATTGTTGTACCGTCTAGTTGCCAATATCCGTCATTTACTGTAAGATTGAGAATAGACTCAATAACAGTCCCAGTGTCACCTGCTGTATTGTACCAAACCTGACCTGTTGCGTTTGGTACATTCGATGTTTTGAAAACAACACCTAATGGAATGTCGTTACATGCTCGATAGACACGACCTTTGTTGAAAACTAAAGCCCCTCGCACATAACCACGAGAAGCATCATAGTCTGCAACCTTAGTTGTATAAGAAGGGCTAAAAGACTCATCTTGCTCTATCTCAACAACAACAGAGCAAGCTGCAGGTAGAGGTGTGTTCAAAAGTAACCGAGATGGATTGTTGGCATCTTGCTTTGCTTTAATATTCCCGTTTTTATTGTCTTGAAATGTAACCTCAATCCTAGCATCTTTGGTTACATTAGGCGGAAGATCAACATAAGTTGCCCCTGCTGTTAAATTACGAACTACTACATTATTACTCATAATTTCCCTTATAAATTATTTACCATGTGTATGATAAATTTGCTGTTGTGAGGTTTCCCTCGAAATCACTCTGGTAATTTAGTTCCACGTTTTACTAATCGAAGATCAATTGCATCTGCTATAATAATGTCTTTAGCAACTGTGCCACTATTAACTGCTACCATAATAGGAACTCTGCGAGTAACAGTTACAGTGAAGCTACTTGAGTTTAATTCACTACCATCTGTATTGCTATATATCTTAATACTAGCTTGAGTGTCTGAAGTATACTTAACTTCTGCACAATAACGAGTAGAAGGACTTAATGTGATTGGATTGTTGGCTTGGGTACTCGCACCTGCTGTAATAACTAGACCTCTACAAGAAGTTCCACTCAATTGCATTCCAACAAAATTCTGTGGTGATGTCAAGAAAGAGTCAGCAAAACCAAAATTAACAACAGAGCTTGCGTCCATTGTCGCTGGAGTTTTAAACCATAATCGCGTTATATCCCCTGCTCTCGGAGTTATATTACCGTTAGCAATTCTAAGGGAACCACCTGAAATAGCTGTAGTTGAGGATGTAAAGGTAAACTGTCCATCATATCCTGTTTCAATTAAAGTGGCACAAGTCCCACCTGATAATGACACTGTAGTGATTACACCGTAACTTGTCATCGCACTATTGAGTTCGATCAAATCGCTGTAGAAGTTATACATGTAAGGAGATGCAACAGCTCCACCACCTCCACTACCACTTCCACCATTATTTATTGGTCTAATTGCCATGATTATCCTTGTTGAACATTGACTACACCGCTGCCACGTATCCAGCAGCCAGATTCGGCAGCATCAACAACAACTGCTTCTAAACTTCGAATGGCATACCCATCATAAGAAGACGTTGTAGGTTTTGAAGCTGCAATGTATAATAGCACAGGGTTTGAAGCCTTGTTTTGAATGACAATGCTTGTACCTACAGCTATCCCTGTAGTCGCGTACACATTTACCCAATCTGTAAGGGTGAGATTTAAATCTGGTATCGAATTTGCCATATATTCTTTCTGTTAGTTAATGACTCTATAAACCATTGCATTATAACACATCTAGAGTCATTTGTCAATATAACAACCATAAGTTATTACAGTACCTAACAATAAGTAGGGCAAGTAACCATTTAAAGTTGTTGAAAAGAAATACTTGCATTTCATGGCTTTAGGTGTTATAGTTTAATTTCTGAAGGAATGTTTTAAATTTCATAACAAGGAGAACTAAATGGAAGAATATGTAGAACTGGAATATCTCGATGTAAACGACTTCGTAGAGCATTTACTGTTTACAGAAGATTTTGAATAATAAAATGAAAGGAATTAACTTGGAAAAAATCACAATCCGTGAAAGCTCTGTAGGACAATTTGCATTAGAACTACAAGCTAAATTTAAAGAAGGCTTTATCATCTCAGAGGAAGCTTCAGAGTATCCTTGGATTGACCAGCAATATAACGCTATAGTAATTCGTGGTGCTATACAAGAACAACAAGAAGAGCTAACAGAAGCTCCAAAACCTCGTGGACGTAAACCAAATGGGCAAGAAAAATAAACAATTACTAGAAGCTGACCTGTATGATGTGTTAGAGTCATGCAAACAAGGTGGCATGTTAGTAGAATGGACAGATGAAGATGGAAATCTTGTCTTAAAGATTGAAAATGGTAGAGTAAATTCAGAAGGAGGGATGTTTAGTGACAACGAATAGTGGAAATTTTGGTAAGAGTAGGACAGACTTCAATCCAATTACAGGCGATACAATCCGCACAAAAGCAGATAACTACACAGTGTTTGCAGAGAACTTCAACTTGATTGGCAGTGGTGTTCATGTTAATCAACCTGAAACATTATTCCCTGTTACTGTGCGAATTCCGAAGGATGTGTATAAGGCATTTACACAATTAGCGATTGAATCTGGCACGACAATTGAGAAGTTGTTAGAGAAGCAAGTGTTAAGTAATTTTAATCAGTAGTATTTTGTAGTATAAGCCAAGCATGTATCAAGTGCTTGGTAGTTTAACTTTAATCTGGGAGATAATCTCGATGGCTCGTTCAATAACCAAGAGTACAAAAATTAGCAGAACTGGTGGACAATCTTTTGTAATGAATGCAAAGTTGCAAGAAGATAAGATGGGTAGAATTAATGACTTCGTTCCAACCAAATCTCAGAAAGAGTGTATTAATACAATAATTGGCAATACACTAACATTCGTAGACGCTGCAGCAGGTACAGGCAAAAGCTCATCTGTGTTGTGGCACTTCTGCAAAGAATACCTTGCAGATCGGTACAAAGAGATTATGGTGATTCGCACTCCAGTAGAATTCAATGAAGACACCATTGGATTCTTGCAAGGGGACTTGACACAAAAAACTGAAGTGCATTTCCTCCCTGCAAAACAAATCCTTGAGAAATTCTTAGGTGCGGGTGTTGTAGATGCAGACAGAGACACACGAATTCATTTCACAATCCCTAACTTCCAACTAGGTGCTACGTGGACTGACAAACTTGTACTGATTGACGAAGCACAACAATTATCCCCTCAAGTTCTGAAGCTGCTATTAGAACGTATCGGTGATGGGACAACTGTGGTGGTGGCAGGGGATAGTAATCAGATTCTGCAAGGTAATGGTAAGCGCAATGGTCTTGCAGATGCTATCAACAGATTCTTTGTAGAAGACCCTGAAGGATTTTTAAGTGCTAAATACCCACACGTAGGATTTCATTCTTTCACAGACCAAGAATGTAAGAGACATCCTGTAGTGCAGAGCGTCATCTCTGCTTACTCAAAAGATTAAGGAGAACACATGAAACCAAATTACAAAGAAAATATCAACAAACTACAAGCTCGTAATAACTTTTCAGAAGAATACCAAGACAATAACCGTATCACTGTGTCCTACACCCCAAATAAAACAGGGGTGTTCAAGATTAACTTCCACGCTCCTGTTATTAGTATGGAGCAAGTGACAATGGGTATTGAAGCTCTTGAAGCTGCTGAAGAAGAAGACCAAGTAGTTATTAGTTTGCAAAGTTGTGGTGGTAACGTTGATGTGTCAGGTGGGTTCATTCACGCTATGGAGAAATGTGCTTGTCCAATACACATCGTAGCCTCTGGAGGAGTGCATTCAGCAGGAACACACATATTATTACAAGCAGATAGTTTTGAACTGTCTCGTAACTTTAACAGCTTGATCCATAACGGTTCTAGTGGTAGTTTTGGTAACTTAAATGAGTACCATGCTAAGAGTGATTTTGACAAGAAGTTCTTGTACGAATATTACAAGGAAATCTATTCAGGATTCTTGTCAGATCAAGAGTTTGATGAAATGATGCTAGGAAAGAATATCTGGTTGGATGCTCAAGGCTGGATGGAACGTTCTGAGCAACGCAATGCTTGGTATAAGGAGCAAGTAGAAAAGCTCGAGAAAGCCGCTCAGAAGGCGCTTAAAAAGCCATCTAAGCCACGTAAGAAGAAAGTTGATGGGGAAGTACTTACACCGCAGTACGACCCTGCTACTAGGGCTTTTAAAGACTTAGAAACAGCTTATGATTGATTACTTATCACCACCTGAAGTGTAAACAACAAAGCCCCAACCGCAAGGAAGGGGCTTTTCTTTTAGTGCTGTCCCACTAATAACAACCTCACATACCACCCATTGACTTTAACTGAGCAAGCTGCGTCACTCCTAATCCGTATCTCTGAAGGGTTGTTCAACGTATTGGTATCACCCATATAGATACCAATATATGTAATGATCTTCTTAATACCCACAGTTTTATAGGTTGTCTCAGGCATTAGGTCAATTTCATACTCTCCTGCAGTTCCCACTGCATTGAATACCGCCAAATTAACTATTTGGTTTGGAACAGATGTAATTATATCAATATCAGCCCTAATATCTAACGTGTCACCAAGTACCAAGTCTCCCCACTCGAACCTATTCGTTGTAGTATTCCATACTTCAGCCACACCAGCGGGTTTATACGTCTTGTTAGTAAATGCTCCCAAACCATTGTTAGTTAGTTTAGTCCATGTATTCGCCAACACACTAATAGGTGTTATGGCTGTAGCACTGTCGTTATAGTCGAAGAACCCTGTACTGAGAGGGCTAGAACCTATTGAGTCCAGTTCTGGTATTCTTAGCACGAGTTTACCATCTGCATCAACAGGTATCTGATTAGTAGGAAGGACTCCAACAACAGAGTCTCCACCAGTGCCCAACTTTACTACAATTTCTTCTTGGTTGTTTAAGCCCCAAACTGATTGTGTCTGCAAGTCCATTTTATTTTTCCTTTTTAAAGATGTCTATTATAACATATTATTGAGGTTTTGTCAATAGATTTCAAATATCTTAGAGGGTTGTGTTGACATTTATCTTCGATTCCTTTAATATTCGTTCTGTCGATTCGACAAACACATTTATGGAGCGTATATGACTAATGCAGGATTCAAATACAGAGTTGTGAACTCACTCACAGGGGAAGTGGTAAGTAGCTCAGACGATCACATGACACTGGTTTCTAAGAAGGGTGAAATTGTTGTGTGGAGTGTCAGAGGTCGTAAAATGACATTTGGAACTAAGTTTAATGGACTGCATGTTGAACTGGCAACTCACAAGCACAATGGAGAGTGGGTGTTTCGGAAGGTTGAGAAGAAAGAGACGTTTAGTTAGTGGCATAAGTTGAAACAGTTGTTTAAGTTAAATAAAGGAGTAAAGTATGTGTAAAGAAGCAACTCTAAGGGATTTGAAGAAATTAGTTGATAAACTTGTCGAGGAGGGGTACTGTGACGCTTTGATTGGCTGCAACGATGAGTACCAAATTTACTTAAGTGAGGACGGAATGGTTAAATACGATGTTTTTCATAGCGAACATGGTGTTACATATATTGACATCCAACCTTGAGTAGTAGGAAAAGCCCTTGTAGAAATACGAGGGATTTGTTATTTGTACTTGACAAATCTTGGGAGTGTGTTGTAGAATGGGTGTATTGGGAGTTTTAAGAGAGTGTGTTTCGGCCTAAACACTGGAAATAAATTATGTAGAATATCGCTGAAAGCTATACTGGTAAAGGCTTTCAAGGCATTTGCACTGCAATTTCTGCTTATTATAGGGGTAGTATCTAATAAGGAACTATAAGGGGTGTCATTGAATAGGATAAGGAGATTAGATATGGATATAGATGTAATAGACATGAGTGGTGTATTCATCTCTCTCAGTGTTAAAGTACCTAGAGGAGTTAGTAGCAAAGTAAGGTATATGAATTGTAGATATAAGCAAGAGATAGGTGTTATTGTCGTTAATGTACTAGCTCATAAAGGAAAGAATATATTCTACAATAGAGATACAGCAGAAGCTATGTTACCAAAGCAATATAATCCTAAAGGAATAACAAACAGGGGGATAATCAAAGCTCTAGAGTATTTAGAAGCTGAAGGATATGTCATCAATAACATAGCACCTAGAGACTTTGGTTGGTATGACCATGAAGCTATGTCAAGTAGCTTTATAGCAACAGATAAACTAATTGACTTATTCTCTGTAGGTAGAAATGTTATCAACAGTAAACAGACAGTAGTGGTTGATACACAGAGGGTTGTGTTAAAGGATGACAGTAAGAATACTGTAGGGTATAAAGAATGTGATATTACTCGTTATACCAGAGATAGCTTGTCTGCCACTATTTGTAAACAATAAGAAATAACTTCTAACGAAGTTGAAGCCCTTTCACAGAAATGTGCGAGGGCTTTTATTTTATGGAGAATTATCTTGACAAGGATAATTTTGTTGTGTAGAGTGTTGCCTGTCGATGTGACAATAACTTAAGGAGAAATAAATGGAATTGGTTTATTACTACTATCGAAAGCCGGATGGAACACTAGGTAAATTACTAGACGAATCTCCAGAGGCTATTAAGAATATTGATGACACATTAGCGTATGCTAAGGAACAGTGGAAATCGACTTGTGTATTAGGTGTTATTGAAGGAGGTAAAATTTATGATTAAAGAATTTCAAGGTGAATTCCGCTGGCTTAGTAACTTCACAGAGGTTAGTATTAAGTTACAAGATAGAGTGTTTCACTCCGTAGAACATGCGTATATGTCTGCTAAGAGTGATGATGAAGGATGGAAAAACTTTTGTGAAGATACGTTCTCTGCAGGGCAGGTAAAGAAAGCTAGTAGAAACATCACGTTGGTAGATAACTGGGAAGACATCAAAGTTGATATTATGAGAGAATGCATAGATCAAAAGTTTAACCAACCATTCTTTAAAGCTAAATTATTAGCTACTGGAGATATACTTATTCAAGAAGGCAATATGTGGAATGACAAGTTTTGGGGAGTTTGCTTGAAGACAGGAAAAGGTAAGAATACTCTAGGTGTGCTTATTATGCAGAAACGAAAATCTTTGAAAGGAGGGGTGGAATGAAGTTTGCTACAATTGGTGATTTAAAGAGTTTGGTTGATAAATTAGTTTCCGAAGGTTTGGAAGATGCTGTACTTGGGTTGGATAACGAATACGGAGTACGTTTAGATATTTCTGATAATATCAAATACTCTGTTGTTGTGAATACCCAATTAAATTATACATCTGTTGATATTTTACGTTAAGGAGAGCATATTGAAACCAGAGTCAGAAATTATTGTAGCAAACCTATTACATGAAATTGCTATGGCACGTAACTTATTCCACAGCTCACTTATCAGAACTGTTACTTGTGAGCAACCTTATACATTAGATGATGTCATTAGTTTGCTAATTGCAGAAAATGTCTGGACTGAGTATAAACGAGCTGGAAATGGTAAGTGGATATTGAAGATGGAGTGGAGTGAACAATGAGTAAAATAGAATTGTACAATGGAGATTGTTTAGAAGTTATGAAGGGTATTCCTGATGGGAGTATTGATTTGATTGTTACAGACCCTCCTTACGGGACAACAGCTTGTAAATGGGATTCAATAATTCCACTAGAACCTATGTGGGAGCAGTTGAAGCGCATTATTAAGTCTAATGGAGCTATTGTCCTGACAGCTTCTCAACCATTTACAACTACATTAATTTCTAGTAATCTTCCTTGGTTTAAGTATTGTTGGGTATGGGAGAAAAATCGAGCTACAAACTTTCCTAATGCTAAGAAAAGACCTCTTACAGCGCATGAAGATGTAGTTGTGTTTATGCCCTCTGGAATTTGGTACAATCCACAGAAGACAGAAGGGCACTCTCCTACAAACTCTGCTAGAGGGGCTTCCCAAGGTTCTATATACAACGGGGATAATGTCAGAAACTACGTTGGAGGAGACACAACTCGGTATCCAAGGACAGTACAACGTTTTGATTGCGAGAGAGGAATGCACCCAACACAAAAGCCTGTTGCTCTAATGGAATACTTAATCAAGACTTACAGTAATGAAGGAGATACAGTGTTGGACTTTACTATGGGTAGTTCAACAACTATTGTAGCAGCCATGAATACTAAAAGAAATGCAATTGGTATTGAGCTAGATAAAGAATATTTCAAAATAGGTTGTAGTAGAGTTAAGGAGTGTATTACAACGAATAACTTAGATGTTGAGTTGATTATAAAGGAGTAGCTTGTAAAAACACTAACAGAAGCTTCATAGGAATTGAGCTTGATGAGAAGTATTTTAAGGTTGCTAGGGAGAGGGTTGAGAAGGCTTAAATTAACAAACCCTGTGCCTTAATTGGTATGGGGTTTTATTCTATGTACACAAATAATTGTTGACTTCAAGCAGAGTGGGTGCTACAATATACTTTTAAGAAATATACTTAGTATATGAAAGGATTAGTATAAATGAAGGTTGATACCAAACAAGCACAAAAATTAAGGGAAGAAGGTTGCACATACAAAGAGATTGCACAAACACTAGGGTGTAGTGAAATATGGTGCAAAACAAACCTCAAGACAGTGAAGAAACACAAAACAGATGATGAAATTCTTGCACAAACAATGAATAAAGCAAGAAGCAAAGAAGGAATCACAAATATTGAAGTCCGACACATCATTAGAACCTTGCACACAAACACATTCACTAAGGAAGACAAAACAAAAGAAGATAAGATATTTAATCGTATCAAAACAAAACTACGTGAACACAAAGACTGTCTTGTACGCCCATACTGGCTACAGCCACACAAAGCACAACAATCATTTACTGAATTAATGCAGTCAACAAAGTTAATTAGTGACAGGATTGAGGATGAGGTCAGTAATTATATTGATTTATTTAATCTTGATTCTTCTTACGCTAACAGTGTGAGATGGGCTATTGTTTCATTAACGTATGCAGGCAGTAAGTTAGGTAATGGTACAGATGCACAATCAACAATCAACATGGTTGAGAACTTAGTTAGTGAGTTTGAGAACCGTAACGCTATTATATCCCATATATATACTTGCGTAGAAAAGTATAGTGATGAAAAAGTAGGCATATATACTAATTCTTCTATAGAGGAAAAAGTATATGTTGTTGAGCCTGATATTCTTGTTTGGGCTTCAAATACTGTGGATAAAGAGGTAGATGAGGATTTATTTAATTATTTTGATGAAGCTTCTTTCTATATAGATTGTGAAAGAGATAACAAATGGGATGGAGATGAGGGAATATAATAAAAGTAGAGTTGGAGAAACATTTAATGAAGGTAATCTTGTAGTTGTTAGCCGTGCTAAAGGCGGTTATGTAAAAGTCAAATGTCTGGTTTGTGCAAAAGACCCTGAGTTATATGGTGATGCAGTATTTGAGCAAGTTTATACTGCTTTAAGAAAAGGAAGTATTCCATGTGGTTGTGCCAAAAATCCCAGAATTTCCTTGTTGCAGTATAAAATCAAGATTGATCGTAAAATTGTTTCCGAAAACCTCCCAATTAAATTTTTAGGGTTTGGAGTAATTTCAGGAAAACCAAGTAATACTGAAGTAAATCTTTTCTGCAATAGGATGGGAATAAAATTCACTATAAATTCGATCAACAGTTTCTTTGCTGGAGATGGGAACTTAGGAATTCCTCATTCTGCCAGTGAAACTCTATCTAAATACAACATGAACAATCCATCTTACGCAGTATGGGATACTGGCAAGAAATTCGGCAGTAGTGTTTGGTGCGGATTTCATTGTAAGATTTGCGAATCCAAAGGACTTGAGAGTTTGTTTGAAAGTACCTTGAACAATCTTGATAAAGGTAAGATACCTTGCTATTGTTCTGCCAAGAAGAAGTTATCTGGGGATTATATATCGGAAATGGCTAAAAGAAGGGTTTCAGATGGTAATAATGAGAATGTATCTGTTATTGGTGCAGTAAAGAAAGGTAACTACTGGTTCCCTACTTTTGTTTGTAAGATACATGGGTTATACTCTCGCGTACATGATAGTACATCTGCGATAGGCTACGAATGTATAGAATGCAACCCTCCAATAACAGGCTATGACAAAACCAAACTAGGCTCACTATACCTCCTAGAAATCCAAACAGACTTTGGAGCAATCCTAGGATATGGCATCACAAACAAACTAGACAACAGACTTACAACTCATCGTAAGAACTTAAAAGAGCTAGGCTACAAAATCCTCTCAACAAGAATCTTCGAAGGGTCTGGTAATAAAGTGATATCAGTGGAGAATTCTATCAAAGCTCTACACAAAACTGGCTTAATCTCCTGCGAAGGCTTCAGACGAGAGAGTATTAGCATTGACAGGAAAGAGGAAGTGCTGGAATTATGTGCAGGGTTGAAAGAAATTTCTCTTGACATCCCTCCCAATCTCTAATACTATCCTCATGTCAGCTCAATGATGGCTGGTAGCCAATATTATGAGCTTTCTTAAAACATAAAGGAGAAATAAATGTCACAACGACACGTAGATTTATTGATGGAAGCTGTAACCTTAAATACAGATGACAAGTATTTATGCAACCGCATTGGCTATATCTGTGGGATGTATCTTGTGCGAGATTTGCACAACACGAAGTACAATGAGAATGACTACAATGTGTTGACAGAGGTTATCCAACAAAACATTGAAGACAACTTAGACTGCTTTGATGAAGAGATTAACACATTTGGTAACACAACATTTTACTCACAAAGAATGACACGAAAACAGTGGGCTAAAGAAGTATTAGCTCCGTTAGCTTTAGCATTGGAGGAGGAATAACATGGCAAACTATAACATTCGTTACCGCTTCATAGACCGTGACACAGGAGAAGAACTCAGCAGTGCTCCTCCGTTTATGACGAATTTAAAGAAGGATGGAGGACTCTTCATGTTCCATACAACAGCTCGTAAGGCTGTCTATACGTCTAAGACGGATAATATGGTTTTACAAGTAGCTACAAAGAAGGTTAATGGAAAGTGGCAATATGAGACAATAACTCCAGAGCGTAATAAGGAGACATTTATGTATAAAATTAATAAATTTATTAAGAAGTTTAAAGGAGAATAATATGGAACAAAAGTTTTTATCAGATGGACGAAAAGTGGTTGTTGTAGGACAACTCAATAATACAGAATGGATTGTGCAAGAAGTATTTGTTAGCTCTACAGGAGATGAACTTCCTAGTGGTGAACGATTTGTCACAAAGAGTTTGCACGACTTCCATGTAGAAACATGGAAGAGCAAAGAAGAGAAGAAACTGGAAGAAAGCTTAAAATCTCTGAAACAAAAACAAGATGAAATTCAAAACTCTATTGGTAAACTAAAACATGAACGTGAAGCCTATGAGAAAGCTTTCAAATCTACAAAGCGATTGTACGATACATTATCTACACAAATAGATGTAGGAGCTTTCGAGTTGTTGTGTGATGTTATGGCTGGTAATATCAAGTACATTGTTGAAGCTAGCGACTTTGGTATTTATGAGCCCAAGTTATTCATGGAGCAATTAAAGTCTCCTGACAGCTATAGTATGGAAATCAAACTCATTTCATTGTTTGGTAGGAGTGATGGCAGTTTGACATATAAAATGAATCAGTATTATGATGGTAGTGGTAGCAACCGAGATGTGATATTTATTAAGACAGAAGAAGAGCTTGCTAAATACTACACAGACAAAGTGAAAGCTATTTACGAGAAAACTCCTCAATATATGCACTATCATTATATTGAAACAGCTTTAAAATGGGGAGCCACTGTTGATGATAGTATTATTAAAGCTGTTCGTAAGGTGCAGGTTGGTAATATGAAAGCTCAGATTGAGAATCACCAAAAAGAATTGGAAACTAAGATTAAGGAATTGAATAACTTTGTAGGAGAGAAATAATGAATGAAAACAACTTCAACATAGCTAAAGATCGTATTTTAAATAATGTAAAACAAGGAGAGAAATAACATGACAGAAATTATACAAATAGCTGTAGTTATAATTGTATTAATTACAGTTTTTACAAACCATTGGCAGAATAAGTCAATTGACAAGCAGCAAGCTCAAATCAATCTCCTACGAGAGACAATCACAGAATACATGTTCAGTATGAATAAGTTTGTACAGGCTCAGAATGACGCTAACGAAGCTATTATTAATACGTTAGCTTGTGACGAGCAAAAAGACAAGCATATCCAAGGAGCTATTCTTGCTTTAGCAAAGCATGTGGAATACTTGAATATTACAATACAAGAAATGAAGGGAGAGTGATATGTTTTGGCTACTGCTCGCACTGTTATGCCTAGGCTTACTGAATTGGCATCTTGTCATTCTGGCTATTGTGTTCTGTTTATTCTTGGCATATCCTGTGCTAATGTTTATTCCTATTATGGGAATTGTTGTTTATGTTTTGATTAAGGAGAAATAGATGAGTAATTTAATATCAATGGATAAGAAATATAAAACTCGTGATGGTAGAGATGTTAGGGTGTTGTGTGTTGATGCTGACAACGAGCATTTCCCTGTTATAGGAATAGTTCACGGGTATGCCTGTAACTTCTCTAGAGATGGTAAATGGAGTGAAACTATGAGTGCATCTGGAGACAGTCCTCGTGACCTCATAGAACAACCAGAAGAGAAAACTGTGTGGTTGGAGATATTTCGTTATAAGCATTGGGGAGATAATAGAAATATTCAGATAGAAGCTCATAACTCTCTTGATGAGCTAGAAGCTGCAGTTGTAAAGCAGCAGTTTGGTTATCAGTGTGTAGCAATTAAGAAAATCACATATACAGAAGGGGAGGGGATAGAATGACATTTATAACCAACATGACGGCAGAGCAACGAATAGAAGCTCTGGCTAAAGCACAAGAAGCTCGTAAGCAGAAGCAGATAGACATTCAAGTCAATAAGCATCTGTACAAGACAAGCTATCTTGATATGGGATATTGGGAAGGACTGGCTTCTAAGTGGAAGATTAGAATGCCCTCACGAGATGAGGGTGTTTCTGTGAAGATTCTGAGGAAATACTTGAAGAAGGCTGGTGTGGAGGTTGAGACATTCAATGAGCACTATACGTCAATGAAGTATTTTGTGGAACATAATCCTACTTGGAGTGCGTATGCTGCAGCAGGAATTGTGCTTGAGTTGAAGGAGGGAGTATGAATAAATCTATTCAAGATAAGTTACGGGATGATGCTGACTATGAAGATGAAAATGCTGGTAGTCAGTATTTAAGTCAACTAGAAAGAGCCGCTGCGGATAAGATTGACAAACTTGAGAATGCTTTGAGATATGTACTTGCAACTATTCCAATGCACGACTCAGATAGCGGGTTTGTTATAGATGTGTGTGACTATGATGGTAACTACATAGAAACTAAGTATGCAGACCCTGTAGCTATAATTATGGAGATTATTTCAATTGTTGAAGATTCATTAACTACTCCAGTACAAGATGAAATGCATTCTAACATTCAGTACATTAGCAACGAAATCGAGAATACCCCACGTGGATTTATAAAACTACCTTCGAAACCACGTTCATATAATCTTATGAAAGACAAACTTCGTATGGATTGGCTGGAGTCAAAGTGTGTTGAAGTAAGGCAACCATTATTTCATGGCTCACTAGCTTTGTTCCATGCACAACAAGTTTCTGATGATTGTGATGAGTACAAAACAAATCTACGTCAGGCTATTGACGATGCTATGCTTGTAAAGTAATCAGTCTTCTTATCCTAGCAAAAGCACCCTCAAAACGATTTAAACGTCGTCCTAGTATGTTTCTATGGGATGAGCGTTTAAATCGTTTTATTACGTCTAATTCCCACTATAAGACGCTTCCCTAAAGCATATTAAATCATATTGATATCGCTATCTATACTTCCTGAAATTCTTCCCAATACGCTGAAAATTAAAAATTGTAAATTATTGTTGTGTTCGAGACACAATTATTAGCATTCTGTACAGAAAATATCTGTAAAGAGTGTCTTGGAAGTGTTTCAAACGTCAAATTTTCTATAAAAATTTTTCAGGAAGTGACATTTATTGGCAGGGATATTTGAGCTGTGTGGGAATATATCTGTGAGGGAGTGATGTCTGAAAATGGTCAGAGGCACAAGTGTTGTTTAACAGGGCGCTAGCCTCGTGGAACATACCGTGGAACAGTTGTAAAATATCTACCACATCATCGAAACCCGCATGGATAGGAACTAACCACCTGTTTAGGTGTCGCAATGCAAGCGATTACAGACGTTTAAATCATTGGATATAGTGACGTATAGGACAGCCCAAGAACGTGCCTTGTGCATACCTCCAATGGCTTACAATCGGTATTGTGAGCGATGTTAGAGTGATGCTATGATAGATTGACTGGCTAAGGTACTGCGATGATATGATCTAATCGAGTGTAGATGTGATGTATTTGGCAAGCTTATCAAGATGATAAGTGTATGTGTTGTGTAAATGTTATTGTTTTGAAGTTTATCAATTGGTAGTACCACTTTGAATTGGTCAGACCACTTTCCCCCTTACTAGCTGCAAAGGTTGCGATTGACCCTAACCTGTGGATAACCCTGTGGATAACATACAAACTATGTGGATAACTATAAGCTATCGGATAACCCTTACCTCTACATGGTATCAGCATGACACCGATAACGCCCATGTAAGACACTGTGTAAGACACTACCACACACACATGTTATCTACCTTGTCCATGATATAACAATCAACGCTTACCAAGTGACAGCACATAAAACAAAAGCCTATCACTCGATAGGCTTTGCATGCTGCTTGTAATTGATCTGTCTTAGCTTATTCGCCTTATCTCTACACTCCTATGCTTTCGATGCATTCCCCAGCTAATGCACTTAAGACGCACAATTAAAGCCTCCTTGAATGTCATAGGCTCAAATCCTGCATCTACTACTCTATCCTTTGTCTTGTAGTGGATTGTGTAAAGTCGTTCGTTTGTCATAATCACACCCTCGTCATATTAAGCTTAACCATCAAAGTTAAGTTAGCTTTATTTAAGTCTTCCTGCTTACACTTCATTTCTTTGAAGCCTGTCGAATAGTTCCCAGTTTGGAAACAATAGAATCCGTCATCAAAGCCTGTATAAGCCCAGTCGATGGGTGCGAGTAATCTGCATAATTCTTTATGGTTAATTATAGGTGTTTTCATCATTTTCCCTTCATTTCTTCCATGTTTGCCAGCATATCAAATTCAAACATTTTAAACCTCGCAAATAACTAGTAAATCAGGGACAAAACTATCATCAACAGAATAAATTGCACGTTCTAAGCTGTCCATTATTGAATGTTTCCAAATAGAAAACCAACGTTCCCAAATAGAAAACCAACGTTCTCCACCATCTTTGAAAACTAGTTGCCAGTCTGTGCCATGATTGTAAATTTTAATCATACCTAGTGATGAGTTATAAAAAGCAAACATAATTTAATTCCCTAACAAGTCAACGTGTGAATATAAGCAAAGAATGAGACAGTCTTCGAATGTTTCCTCTATGAAACGATTTTCTGACATATCATAAGCTAAATCTAACAAATCATGAGCATCTTGTCCATGTAGGAATATTTCACTCTTTTCGAGGTCTCGAATACGTATTGTTCCCAGACACCTAGAGTAATCTAAGTTAGCAATTGAGTTAAAAGCATAATCAAACTGCTGTTTCAATATTGGACAGAATTTCATGATAACTGCGCCTTAATGATAACATCCGTTTTAATCATAGCAAGCTTACAAAATGTGACAGCATCTTGCTCGGAGTTGAAAAAACGTGTCAAACCTTTATATGGAATAGCGTAGGACATAATATACCTAGTAATGTTTGAAAGAAGCCTAGTGTAAAATCTAGGCTTTCGATTCTGTGCAAATTATTTACAAATAGCTGCAATTAATCCAACTAACAAGCCAATAAATGGGCTAAACAATTGTAACATTTCTACTGCATCGTCTAATGCGTAATTACTCCGTTTATTACTACTTTTAAGAACGATTCCAAATAACGCAGAGATGATGATACAAGAAAATGTTGTGACAAGAAAGACAGCAAAGAATAATTCCATTTTTAACCCCTATTTAATTATGCGCAAATTTGCGTTAAAAGAATCATCTCATGAATTAAAAGATTGTGTCAAGCTTATTTAAAAATACTTTTAAATTCATTTTCGCAGTATTTAGACCACTTTGGAATTTTACCAAGCGTGATTAAATTGCGTTGCTTATCGAAAAAATCCCGCAATTCGTCGAAGTTATTAAACACGTCTACGAAATCATTGTTTGATATTGTAACTGTCTTAGATACTTTACAGACATCTAGCTTTAGATTGTAGTAATGCGCAAACCGCTTGCAGTATACCTTGTTTAATAAACTCATTTTAAACCCCTTGTAACCCGTTAAACTCATAATTGCGCTTGCTTGTGTCACGCTTCCACGTTTTCCCCTTGTAAGCCTGTTGTACTTGCTTCTCGTTTGTTTCCAGCTTGCTTGGCTTGCGCATTGTTTTGATTGTGTTGTAATTTGTTTGCATGTTAGCTGTCCTTAGTTATTAGATTAAATGGTTTTTGTTCGTAAACTTGAAAACTAAAAGTAGTCAGGTATGCTTCTATCTTGCCATCTTTAAAGCGTTCTAAATTTCCTTTATTCATCGGAAATTCGTCAAACTTATTTACCGTCTGCAGTTGAATATCTGTACGTCCTACTTCATCACAAGCATTGAACTGGAAATAATCACTAGTGCATAGAAAATAGGCTGTCATCTTTTCAATCAATACTTGCTCATTCTCTGCATTAAAAGATAAATCCCAATGACCTGTGAAATGTTGACCTGTACAGCCATTTTCATAATGATCTAATTCACTAAAAACTATTTGTAATTTTGCTAATAACATTTTATTCTCTCTTAAATTAAAATTGCTTCGTCGGAGCCGTGCCACATTGCGCACTAATCCAGTCAATAATACCACGCTTGTAAATGTGGCTTTTCCAGACTGTGCCGGAGCTGTCTACAGCTTTCCACTTTGCTAGGGCACTGGGATTGTAATTGATTGTAAATTGTATCATGTTGTTAGTCTTTCAAGTATTTTAAAATCAATTCATCAAGCTTGTTTTGATGTTCAGCAATAAGCTTTTCACATTGCAAGATTCGTTCCGGTTGTTCGTTTCTAGCCTTATATCTGGCAATTGCATCTTGATAAAGCTTTATATTCCTATCGTGCTTTTCTCGCAATTGCACCAGAATTTCTTTATTAGTCATAGGCACATCATAGATAAGTCTAGATACTAAATCGCAGCCATGTGTATCGCCATCAAGATAACAGTACAAGCGCATGCCTTGATCTAGGGTTTTAAGATATTCGACAGCATTAGCAACTGTTAAGCCATCAATTTTATCTACCCAATTTATATTAAGCGATTTTAATTTAGTGTAAGACATAAATAACCTTAAATGTAAGAATATTTCAAAGCATACCCGCCATCAAAGTCAGCGACACCGTTTCTAGTGCCATGTGATTCAGGTGTGCCATCACGCCATAAGCAACGCCCAAGATTATAAACGACACTAAATCCCATGTCCATACCACACCCAGACACCTTAAGATTGTAATTATTATCGGTATTATACCCAGCTACAACAGAAACAAGATAACTAATACTACGCAGTTCATTGTCTTTGATAATGTGAAAACTCATTTTTCTAGACATGCCAGATGATGACACAGAAACCACATTAACATATACTTTATCATTAGGTTTTACCAGTGATAATAATTCATTTCTGCATTGTTCTTTGTAAAGCTGTTCACCTTCTTTTTTAGTAAGCTTTTTATCTTGCTTGTGATACTGTGGGCTAGAAGTTGTGAAAATGCGTCCTGATTCTGTTTGCATGTAAGTGATATTTTTCATAATTTCTTTCAATGTGTTTAAAATTGTGTCGTTTAAGACAGAACGAATTATCTCAGAGTTTATTCTACTCTGTCAATTTAATTTTTAAGCAAATAGTTTGTTTGAATTTTTCCAGTAGTGTCCACGTTCTAAACTATCCATGAATGCACTAGAATTTTCTCTATTCAAAAATAACAATTCTGCATTTTTATGATTACTGACTTTATGTGTCGAATACAATTCACCGTTATAAACATAACAGAATTCTAGCTCATTCTGCCACATGTGAGAGTGTAAAGCATCATGATACCCAATGACATATTGCCTTAAGTAATATGCATATCGTGGTTTCCCGCTAGGAGTTCTTGTTTTTAATTCTTGCAACATGCTTGCAAATCTTTCATGCACTACTTGCGCATCGTATTTGCACGATTTAGCTACACTGAATAAACTATCCAATTGACTGCAAAATTCCCTACCTGATAATCTACGATTTTTCATATTAAATACTTTCATTATGTTTTGAAATAATTTCACGTAATTGCAAAGCTTCTGGTGGATTGTGAAAATTGCAACTATAACTTTCAGTCCTTTTTAGCCCATGTAATACATGTAACGGGATAGATTTACATCCATAAGTAGCAAATAATTCATTATAAATAGTTTGACATCCACCACGATTGATAATTTCTAACTCAGAAAATCCAGAATTCCATAACCGCATTGTTTTATGCCTAATATTCATAAATAACTTTCAATAAAATTTAAGAGAGGAACCAAAACAAAAAATACAACAAACAAAATATAACTAGCTTGGTGTGTTGAAAAATCACTCATTTTGTGCCTTTCATAGCTTGCATATTTTCCAGCATATCAGTCTCGAACATAATATTTCCTTAATTGATTTAAACATTCTAGCACACAACATCATAATAAAATAGATAGGATTTTAACGTGATTTTACCAGTTCCCCACATGCTGCATCTATTTTATCACTCTGTCCAAAGTTTCGTAAAACCTTGTTTAGTGCTATTTAAAACTACTTGAGAATCCCCGCCAATTCTCTGTCCATTATGTAAGGGATTAATGGCACCCTCGAAGTTTTCCCCGAGGTTTTCAACCTCTCGCAAATCACAACAACTATTGTGTGGACTTACAAACTTGCGTTATGCCCTTAGTTATTCGCTGCAGTGGAAGAATCATCTCATGAAATTATTATTTTGTGCAAGCGATTTTTAATAATAAATGAAAATAGTTTTATACTGTTGTTTTATGCGTTGCTTAAAATTCGATTGACAGTATTTAAGAAAACATGAGATGATTTGTTTGCGGTATTATCTTAATTACTTTAAGGAAACATTATGTTTTTACATTCTTGGAATAAAACAACAAGATACACGAGACTTAAATGTGGAATTTACTCTACATCTAAAGCTGCAATTTTCTTTGTTGATGACGGATTTGGTGAATTGGTGCGAGTTGATACAGTCCAATCTATCTTTTCAGCAATTGAATAAATAATTCTGTAACGGACTAAAACTAGAAAGCTTTAGCCTGTTACAGCATCAAAGTATTTCCCTTCGCAATCGGTTTCTTGATTGCACTCATAAGCTTATTATCTTATTCAGAAGCTAGCTTATGCCTCGTTTCGCCTTCCTTGGAATTGCGCTATTAATCCGATATTGCGCGTTATGGTCTAATACGTGTTTTAAGCCTCTTTGAGCTGTTTAAATGCGTTAGGTTAGTAAGTATCCTACCTAGTGTTTTAAAACGATTCTAGCACGTCCTCGCAAGCATACACGGCATTCTGTGATCGTTCTAAGCTTGCCAGCGCAATTACAAGAAAAGTCAAACGTGCTTTACATGCTTATATACGTATTTGCATCTATGCGTAAATAGTTATATAGCTATATGTTGATGTAAAGCATCCTTGACAAAGCTGGTTGAAAACGAGGAATTCATGGGGAGGGAGAATGATTATTATACTGCGAAGGTTGGCCTTAAAATTTTTTATAAATATTTTTATTTGAAATTATTTTAGAAAGTCATATAGCACACAAGAGAAAGCCCTGCTTCCGAAAGGAATGACAGGGCTTGTTGTTTATAGTTTACAGATGTCTTCTAACCCAAGTTTTAATGACTTCAATTCATTTCTGCTTTCATCATAATCTTGTTGAGTCTCGATTGTGCATACAATACCTTTAACATCTGAGGCATCAAAGGTATTTAGACAAATACCAATACAGTGCTTCAATAAATTAGCTGTACGCCCATCATCGATAACGATTGTCACTGGACAAAACTTAGCTTCTTCTTGTGTCACTTTAATAGTCATATTATTTCCCCTCGTATTTCGTTGAATAAGTTTTGCAGCATTACATGCAAATTATCAGAAGGGCTTTCATACTCAGGAGTAACAGTAATACCCATGTTATCAAGCTCTTGCAACTCTCCCTTGAAATGACTGCTGCCGAGAGTAGCTAACAAGCTGTAATACTCTGCCTTAGTTTCTAATGTGATGGTGATTGGGATAAACACTGGTTCAACTTTTTTACGTACAACTTTCATAATTCTTCTCCTTTAAATTTAAATATATAAAACTTCCCTGTATACTTAGGACAGCATACATTAACACTTTGTTGTGGGCTAATAGCTTTAGTGTAGTGATTTTCATCCTCCAGCACGCAGCCATTACACAGTGAAACACCTTCTTCACACTCCACTAGCAAAATCTCCCTATCTTTGTAATACATCTTCTCCATATTTCCTCCTATACATTGGATGCAAATGTGTAACATTTAGCACATTATGATGCATTTATGCTATAAAGCGCAATATCCTACACATTTGTGTTATTCAAATTACATTTTCCAAGACAATTCGTATTTTCCTAGGTCAAATGACTTTGAAAAAGTTCAACGAATCTCAAAATAATTGAAAATTCCTATTCAATTGGCTTCAACCCTCTCAAAGCATTTTCCAATTCTTTCTTAGAATACTTCTGCCCCATTAGCTCAATGGTTTCTTCAGTGGTTTCTTCAATAACTGCATGAGTAACAGGAGTGAACTCGTAAGATTTTGTAGTCTTGAGTGTATGTTCTTCACCTGTGTTAAGATTGAATGCATGTTCATCTACACCTAAACTTCCATCATCCCAAGAAGTTAACCACTTTGAACCTAGATATATCACTTGCTGGTTTTTAGCAGCCCAAGCATATCCCATAGAAAACAAAGCTTCCTGAATCTCTTTAGACTGCTCTGGAGAATACACTCTAAACTTCATGGCTTTGAATGCTGGCTGTACAAGTTCAAAACATCTAATGTCATAGCGCATTCCACAACCTTCTACTTCTAATAACAATTGTGAGGGCATTGATTTCACAACATACTCTCTACCTTTTTGCATAAATCCAAAATCACCTCCTACATTAAATGATTCTGTACGAATCACTTTATCACCTGCTTTAAATACTTTTGTCATTCTATTCTCCTTTAATTAATGTTTAAATATTGTGCTACATAACGTGCCATCTCTCTATACCCATATTCACAAGGATGGAAGTCCTCGTGTCCACAATACCAATCTGGTGTGTCATAAGCACCTACATCGAACAATTCTACATTAGGCACATTTATGCTGTAGAGATTGTTTGTATAACCTTGAAGCACAGTAGGTGAGATACTAACATGTGCCTTCAGCGGTGTCAATACAATGATACGAGTATTAGGTAGGTAGTATATGTGCATTAGGCTGTAAATAACACGTATCAGTTCCATGTCCAAACTATCACCAGCATCATTTAATGTTGTAGAGACAATTAGGATATCAGGCTGCAATTTAACAGCCTCAAAGAACTGATTTCCCCAAACTTCAACTAGGTTCTCACTGTTAGCTCCTAAGTTGGTTACAACAGCTTTGCTGCCTAACAATCCTTGTAAACGAGCAGGATAGGAAGCCTCTGGAATGTTTACAAATCCTGTTGGAGTGCTTACAGCTCCTGCTGTCTCAGAGTCACCTATTGTGACAATTTTCAATGGAGCTGCTGGAGGAGCTGACACAGCTGTTGTGTATTGCAATTTCTCAGGGCATTCTTCTTCGTAATTCCCTCCTCCACAAGCTGAGAGGGAAAGTGTTAAGAGTATTGTGTATAATAGTTTCATTTTGATTTCCTTCTCAGTTTTTTAGCTTGGTTACGTGTAAGATTAGGCTTAATAGTTTCTTCGAACATACGTAAATCATCTGTCACTACTTCACACCATATTATCTCTGGTTTATCTACCAAAGCAAACTGATGCCAATAACCATTGCCGCTCCAGTTACGACCTAAGTAAACTAAACGTTCAGGTTGATGCTTCCAATTGTATTTTCCACCAATAATTAATTCCATGATTTTCTCCTTGTGTTTGTTAGCGAATGTGAGAATAATATCTCATCTAATTTCGTATGTCAAGCTGATTGTAACATTATTTTGCTCAGTAACAGAGTTTGTGTTACCGTGCAAATTTGTGTTACGTTTTCCTGACAAAATTATTTCAACAAATCCCTTGACAACCTATTTTAAATACGTAATAATGGCTACACATTCAACAACACAGGAGAATTAAATGTACACAACTTTCACATTCATCGTTCAAATTATCGTAGCAGTATACCTACTATGGATAAGTTGCTCAGTTGGTAGAGGATTTCTAAATAAAATGTTGTTCAAGTTTTGCCCTCTAGTATTAGCTACCTTGTTGATTTTAAATGCATTCAACATTGTTAACTAAGGAGAATTATCGTGAAACAATGTATGGAAATATACGTAGAAGGTGACAGAAAGAATTCTGAGAAGTTTATGATTAGTGCAGGCGTTATTGTATACAACTCTATATGGGATAAAGAAGGTAGAAAATTGGAATACCTCCGAATAAGTAATTATGTCAATTCTAGAAAGCTCAGTGTAGGTATGTCTACATGTTTCCCTTCAGATTTTGAGCTTGCAGAAAAGATTAATGAATGTTACACTCAAGCTTTTGCAAGAGCTAAACTTGAAATGAGTTTTAATAAATACGAAGACTAAGGAGAACACAATGAAAAACATGACCTACTACACAACAATGACAACAACCTATCCTAACAAGCAAGACTACCAAACAACATACTATTACAAAGCTGGAGTATGTGTTGGAAATTGTGCCACAGAGGTAAAACCCTCAGACTTCTCTGTAAAAGAAACTGTGCTAGATGAAAAATCTTATAAAGAGCATCTAAAGCAATATAGTGAAGAGAAAGCAAATTTGCTTAAAGAATTCAAGCAAGATTTATTTGAGGAACTTGGTATTACACACCATCCTAAGCGCGAGAAGTTGTTTGAGAAGGCTTGGGAGAATTCTCGCAGCGAAGGACTCTACCAAGTGATTGTGGAAGCTGAGAGTCTTGCTGATTTGATTAACTAAAGGATAACAAATGAAAGAATTCATGTGGTTTATTATTGAGCTGTGTGTAGCTATTGTGCTGGCTTCCATTATGACAGTCTTGGTACAAGGAGTATCAGAACACTTCAACGGGTTCTTCCGAGGAGCTTTAGCTATGGTTGGAGCTGTGTGGTTTGTTGGTAAATTGAAGGAGAAATGAGATGACAAGTGTGAAGATCCCTGTGAGGATTGTAGAAGGTAAAACATACCCTGTTGTAACAAAGTTTGGAATTAAAGAAGTTTTAGCAGAAGATATTCATAGATACAAACTCTGCAACAATGCCATCTACTACACAAGATTGGAAGAATTCACACTGTTTCACAGCTACGCGATTAGATTTTAAAGGAGAAATGAGATGAAACTATACAACGTACCAAGACAAAGCTATATACGCAGGCAGCCTGATGGAGAATGCCTCTTCTTCGATCACGTAGATGGCATGTACTCCTTCTGTAAACTAGGAGGTAATGTAGTACATTTCTTCGCAGGAGAAGAAGTGGAGATTATTTCTAAAGAGGAATATGAGAACTACTTGGCATTTCTTACAGTTGGAGCGAAGTTATGATTTTACAAGAATTCTTATCCTTATGCCCTTCAGAAATGAGGTTAGGACAACATTTTGTTTGCAGCTATTGGAAGGGTTGTGACGAGGACTCACAAGTGTTGTTTCAACTTGACAACTATCCTGCAATTTGTTTCATAACACAATTGATGAAAGATTTTCAGTGGGATACACTACCAGAACCTAGACGATATTGGGAGGAATAATGACTGAAGACGAAGCACTAGATAAAGTATTACAAGAACTCAGAGAGATGACTCCAGATGAGTTACGAGCAGCTTTAGATTCTGTAGAGGACTCTGGATTTGGAGCTACTTTAATCGAGGCAGAAGAATTGCTTACTAAACATCCAAAGTGTACAGGATATTACGATGAATGGAATGGAGACTACGGTTGTCACTACAACTCATCTCTGTCTTGTGAAGAATGTAAATATGGGTGTGGTAGGAAAGACCCTGAAGCTAAGTGCAATCAGAACTAAATGAGGAGTGCCATGACAACAATCGACTTACACAATGAATTTAAAAAACCAACATATTTATCTCACTTGATTCTTCAAGCTGAACTTAAAGATTTATCAAAAATTACCAGTGCTGCAGATTATGATGTCCGTAAAGTGGATATTCAGATTAGCTTGAATGGTGTAGAAATTCGACATGAATTGTTAGAGCCTATTCTTGAGAATTGGGCTACTCGTATGATGAATCAAAAAATGGAGCAACAAGAGAAAAAGTTGAAAGAGACAGATGAATGGGTTGTTTTAATGAAAGATAAAGAAGCTCTGGATTATGAGATTGATAAACGATGCAAAGAGAAGTTACAGAAAATGGTTGACAGCTTAGACGTTTGGGAATAATATACGTCCATTCAACAATTCTTGGAGAAATTCGAATGACAATTTACGCATACTGTCGTATAAGTACGGATGATAAAGAGCAGACTATGGAGACACAGAAAGATGCCATTGAGAGAGCTGGCTTCAAAGTAGATGTATGGGTTCCAGAAGATGAAGGCACATCTGGTACAATACCAGCCCTACAGCGTAAAATGTTTGGTAATATGTATAAGAATTTTGTTATAGGGGATGTACTTATCATAAAAAGTATTTCTCGCCTTGGCAGGGATACTATCGACATTCTCTCAACTATACGTGACTGCAAGAAAATAGGGGTCACTGTACGTGTCATGGAAATTGGTGGTGTTGACATTGACAGCCCTGCAGGTAAGATGATTGTAGGTGTGTTAGCAGGTTTGGCAGAAGTTTATATTGATAATCTCCGTAAAGAAGTAAAGGAGGGTATTGCTAGGGCGAAGTCGCAGGGCGTGATCTGTGGTCGTCAACAAACAAACTCCCCAAACAAAATCAAAGCTATCCTAGCAGACTTGCAAGCTGGTGTTTCTCGTATGAATGTAGCACATCGTCATCAAATCTCAGAGAAAACTGTCAGCACATACAAGAAGCAATATTCTTGTGCTGAGGCTTTCAAGGAACTTGAGAGTAAGTGGAACCAATTGCAGAAGCAAATATCTATGAAAGGAAACTCATAATGACTACTACAGACTCAGATAAAGCATTAATAGGGTTAGCAGCAAAAGCTGCAGGAATTGAACTCTACAGGTGGAGTCAAATGTACGCCACCTATGAATCTAGTATTGGGATGTTCAACCCTCTTTTGAATAATGGAGATGCTTTTGGATTGATGGCAAGGCTGAATATGCAAGTAGAGTGCTCAAGAGGTTATCAGAGAGCTTCTGTGTATGGTAGTAGTGAGTTGTTTCGTGAAGATGTGTATCACCATTGTGACGATAAATGCGCGGCAGTAAGGCGTGCTATTGTTAGAGCTGCTGCTAATTTATCTACGAAAGAGGACACATGAACGAAGAACTGTATACAAAAGATGATAAGAGAGTGTTAATCGTCGGTGGAGGCAGTTACAGTGGTAAATCTCTTGCTGTAGAAATGATGAAGAGAGTTATGATAGCGCAAGGGTATACTCAAACAATATACACAATAGAGAAAACTCGTGATGTATTTTGGATAGATGAAATGGAACAACCTTCCACAAACTTCTTGACATACTCTGATAATACACCTAGAATTGAGCCTAGCAATTTGCTTATGAAATTAATTGGGAGGATTTAATGAGACTTGAACTTAATGATTGCGGAGATAATTGGTACACTGTAATAAGAACAGAACATGATGGTAAAGAATGGTGGCAAGAGTGTGATAGTCCGTATGGAGGTAAATACACACAATGGATGAAGTCTGAACGTCTTGTACCAGATGCTTGTATTGAAGGGAGTGGAGATGAGTTGGTTGAAATTGCTATTGCAATACAAGATAAACGTGACGTTAGCTTCAAACGTATTGCTGTGAGATTTGAGAAAGATGGAGTTCATTTGTACAGCCCTAAAAACAGTAACACTGATGGTGTTGTTTCCCTAGAAGAAGCTCGTGAGTTTGCAGAAATAACTTTGCAATTGCTTTTTAGTCAATAATCAGGAGAGTGTATGAAAATAGAATTTTACATTAAAGCTACAGGAGAGCGAAGTTACTGGCAACACTGTTATCTTGTTGACAGAGATGGTGAAGTATTTGAAGAACTAATTTGGGAAGCAGGGTTAACGCTCAGACATGACCCAGAACTATCATTCAGAATTATTGAGGAGAACGTATGAGCACAGAACGTAAAATCCTAGCCAACTTAGCTTGGAGAGTTCATAAGGCTAGACACAGTGTACGTAGACGTTTTAGCTACATTGGAACTGATAAGGCACACATCTATCATTCATGTTGTGTGGAATGGGGAGTCTTACATAGCGCATTCAACGCAGCTAAACAAATTTATTTTGACAACCAACCACAGGACTAATATGAACATTTACAACCCATTTAAAGAAATTAACTCACATCGAAAGGATTATAAATGGATATAATGAATTTCTTCCTAGGGAAGTGTCCAAGCCATTCAGATATGAAGCACAACATAACAGGACGTATGCAGGATTTGTCACCTATAGCAACTCTGCAGCAAGCTAATGCTGAGAAGCTTGAGAAGGCTAAGGAGCTGCTTGGTGTTAAGTATATTTTACATCCTGTGCATTCTGTTAAGCGTAAGGAGAATGTATGAAAGAGATAATTAACAACAATCACTTGAAAAAGACAACATATGTTTACCATTATTGTGCAGGGTATTGGGATGACTCACAACAAGTTCTTATTGATGGAATATATCATTCTGATGAAATGATACTTGGCATGGAATATTACGCAGATTTGAAAGAGTTGATTTCGCGTGAGCATGCGGGTAAGTTATCTGTACACTCATTAAGTCTATTACATGTCATGGAGAGTGTATGAAACAACCACATTTAGATACATTATGGTTTTGTAGCTTTCGCTATGCATTTGGGCGTATATCCTATATTGTCTCAGACTTCGAAGAAGCCTTCCTAGCTAACTTTGACACAGTTCCAGATAAAACTAAGAAGCTCATGTTACGAGAGCTTCAATATGCTTTCAAGGAAGATGACGAACAACGTAGAGATAACCCTGTTTTTGGTTTGTACACAATGGGACAGTGGTGTGATAGAACGTCTTGGAAGAATGTGTTAACTAAATTAGAGGAGTGGGAAGATTATGTCAATAGCCCTATATGAGAAGTGTCTTTTACTGCATGATTGGACACATGATTTCTCAGATGAGTACAGAATCACTCGCAAAGGACGTGAAGAGAAAGTACAGCTAATGAGAATGCAAAAGCTCTATGATGAAGACTTCACATTATGGAATTATTATGCTCCTGTGGAGTTTAAGAAAGGGCTTACAAATGAGCGCCACACCAAGTCAGATTAAGTTCATAGATGACATCCTTTTATCAGGTTGTCCTTATCCTATGAAAGATGATGATAAAATAGACTTCTCATTCTATGATTCTGTTGGGAATGCTGATATGTTTATTAAAGCAAATAAACATTGGCTATATAAGAAATGGAGTTCGTATGCTTTTACAGCACCCTACAATTAAAGCTTGACACATATCGGTTGCTTGTGTAGAATTCTTCCATTGATTAACAAATAAGGAGAAATTATGACTAAAGAATTACAAGATGAGCTTGATTGTGCTTTAGAATTTTGTAGACAATTGCAAATTGAGAATGCTAAACTAGAAGCTCAGAGCGCTTCTGACAATGAAACCAACTTACAACTTAACTTAAAGATTATGGAGCTAGAAGCTACTAACAAACAATTAGGAGACTACTACATGAAAGTTAATGAGATGTACTGGAATGATAAAATATTCGAAGTGAATCACGGAGAAGGATTCTATACAGATGAGTTTGTTGAGTTGGTGGGAAAGCTATGAACAACAATGAAATTGACTCCTTCAAAGAGACAGAAGTGAAGCACGTATTCAGATTTGTCACTATTGATGACAGGTGCTACTACAAATTTGAATATGAAACTAGCCAATTCGATGAAGAGGAGTTTGAAACAATTGAAGAAGCTAAACATGTTCTTGACAATTATGTAGATTATTTGAATATGGAAAACTCATGAGACAAACAATAGCTTCTATAATGCTTTCTGTTGTTTCTGCAAGCTCTGTGGCAGCTATTGTGGAGCATCCTACAGATATTCAAATCTTACAGTACGTCACTTATCGTGAAGCTCGTGGAGAATCTGTTGTAACGATTCGTTCTGTCTTAGACGTTGTGCTTAATAGGTCTAGGAAGAATCGTGAAACGATTTATGTAACGATATTTAAGGCTAACCAGTTCCCGTATGTGGCTCGTACAAGTATTCGTATAGTAAAAGATAAAATGTTCTTGACGAAGTTCTGGAAAGCATATAATATGGCTCCCATCTTGTCCAGTCAAGCATTGTACTTCAACCACTATAAGAGTAAGCACAAGTGGGCTGATAAGCATAAAAGAGTTGGAAACTTAATATTTTCTAGAGAAAAGGAGAAGAAATGATTATATCTATAGACTATGATGATACTTTCACTCGTGATAAAATACTTTGGACAGAGTTTATCAAGTCTGCAATTGCACGAGGTCACACTGTAGTTTGTGTTACGGCAAGGTGCGAAGAATATGATGGAAGGGAAGTGTTAGATGACTTAGGGCATCTTATTGACATCTATTTCACATGTGGAAAGCCTAAGCAGAAATTTATGTTTGATAAAGGTATTTGCGTACAAGTTTGGATTGATGACTGTCCAGAAGCAATTGTACCGAGACAGATGTTAGATACTTGGGGCGAGAGAATTAATTATGATTAAAGGAGAAATAACATGGCAATTGTAACAACATATATTTGTGATATTAGTGGTAAACAAGGTGATAAGAAGGATTTTGTGAATGTTTCATTAAAATCTGTTCCAGAAAATACAACGGGGTATTCAGCTTATGCCCATACAACTGAAATTAGGAAGCTTGTGCACTATGATGTAGCAGTTAAGCTTGGTATTTTAAATCCTCGTTCAAAGGATGAAATTCCAGAACAAATACCAACATTTGAGAGTCAGCTTGGTGTGTTACTGAAAGACTATATTGCAGATATGGTTTATGATGAAGTAGCTACGCAGATGAATAATCGTAATGCTGGAGGGTGATATGTTCAAAGACATGTTTGGAGAAGAAATAAAAGTGGGAGACTATTTAGCTTATGCTGAGTTGAATGGTAAAACTGCTGTGCAGAATATTCGTAAAGTGACAGCTATTGATAAGAGCTTGCACACAGTTGTGGTGAAAACTTTTGGGTGGAATAACTCTGTTGGCAGCACAAAGAAAATTCAATGTGCTGGAGAGAAAGCTATTATTTTGAAAGACTTTAAGGAGGACGTATGAAAGAAATTGACAAAGTAAGAGCATATTGCGTCATTAATGAAGTGACAATGCAGCAAGTGTCTCAGTTTTATAGGCGTAAGGGAGATGCTGACAGATGGATTGCTAAGGCTACTAGCTATCATGGAGTGTCTGAGGCGTATAGAGCTAAGTATCGTTATTGTGTGGCAGAGTTTGTGTTTGATAAATATTATGTGGTTGAATAGGAGAGTGTATGATTAAAGCAAAAGTATTATGTGACAGTATTAACGAAAATGGAAATCGACTTACGACATTTGAGATTGAAGTGCCTCGTCTGGTCTGGGCTGAATTTATGACACACAGGCAGTTCTCACGCAATGCTGCAAGCTCACGAGCTATTCCATTCGACAAGATGCTAGAGCAGCTTGATGGAGTTCCTAGTCGATTCGGAGCTGCACAGAAAGGTATGCAGGACAATGGAGAAAATCACACCAAGAAAATTCAAATTGACGGAGACGTATCATTTCGTCATCTTTCACCTGAAGAGGGTTGGAATGAGGCTAAAAAATTAACCATAGAGTATTCAAAGGCATTCAAAGAAGCTGGATATCACAAACAAATCTACAATCGCTTAACTGAGCCATTCCAGATGATTAAAGCTATTGTATCTGCAACAGAGTATAACAATTTCTTCTGGCTGCGTGATGACGTGATGGCAGACCCTACAATTGCAGAGCTTGCTCGTAAGATGAAAGAGGCTTATGATAGTAGCACTCCACAGTTGTTGAAGGCTGGAGAGTGGCACTTGCCTTATGTTGACATTTCGTTTGACAACGATGGTAAATTTATTTATTACATTGAGGAGCGATTAGTAGATTGTAGAGTTCTTACTTTAGACCAAGCAATCAAAGTGTCTGCTGCTCGTTGTGCTGCTGTATCATATCGCAATGAAGACTATGACCTAGAAAAGTGTTTGCAATTGTATGAGCGTCTTGTAGGTGATGAACGGAAGCATAGTAGTGCCTTGGAACATCAAGCAACTCCTATGAATGAAAAAACTTACATGTGCAACAATCCAGACGAACATTGCACATGGCAAGTCGGTATATCTCATCTAGACCGAGACTACAATTTCTGGAGTGGCAACTATTGCGGCTGGATTCAACATCGTAAAACTCTTCTAGGTGAATGCTACAATGGTGGTGAAGATAAGCAATATATTGTTGTATAACAAGGAGAAAACAATGTTTAACATATTCAAATCGAAACAAGAACGTGAAGCAGAACGCCTAACTAAATTGAAAGAGGAGCAATCCCGTAAGAAACGTGAATCATATTACAAAGACTGTGGATGCTCTGGCGACAGTTCTTCTAGTTGCAGTAGCTCTGATTAAGGAGAACATTATGAAAGTATTTGAACTAATTGAATTACTGAAAGATATGCCGCAGGATTTGGAAGTGTATTCTTGTTGCGATCATGGGCAATCTCCAGAGAGAACTTCCACACCTTCAATCGCATTCACAGCCGCAGAGAAAGCTAATGAGTTTTGCTTATGGGATAACTACACAACAGATGATGGTGATGCGGAAGAGTTTGGATATACACAGAAAGTAGTTCTTCTTTGAAGGTTCTTCTATAAAATAGCTTAACACATTCCCTGACATACTCTACTATCTAGGTTGTGTCGGGGAATTTATTTACAGATAAGGAGAGTATATGAGTTTATACACAATTATTAAAGAGCTACAGAATGCTTCTGGCTCAAATGCTAAGACAGCTATTTTGGAAGCTAATAAGGACAATGAGCTGTTGAAGGCTTACTTGAAGTCAGTGTATAGTCCTGCTATTAGTTACTATCAATCCAAAGTTTCTGAGAAGAGGGGTTGGAATTTAGATTGGTCAGATTATTTTGAAGACAATGGAAGTTATTACCCAAACTATCGCTATATTTTAAGTGAGATGGAAGTGCTTTCAACACGAGAAATCACAGGAGACAAAGCTAAGAACTACTTGAACGATTTATACGCTTCTGTATCTCCAGAGTCAAAAGAGTTGATTGAACTTATTCTGAAACGGTCTATCGGAGCTGGCGTAGGAGATACAATGATTTTGAAAGTGTTTCCTGATTTATGGTTTTCAGTAGGATATCAACGTTGCAGCTTACTGGATGAGAAAGCTAAGAAGAAATTTTCACAGCTCCCAGAGTTCTATGTAGAGCTAAAATGTGACGGCAGCTTTGCGTACCTCGTAAAGAATGCAGGAGAGCCTCCACAAGCGATTACAAGAGCAGGTAGTTGCTACCCTACCGATTTCTCAAGAGAAGTTGCTACAGGGCTTCCTGATGGCTTTGTAGCTGTAGGAGAAATGCTTGTGTACGAAGACGGTGTATTACTAGATCGTAAAACAGGTAATGGCATACTTAATAGCGTGTTGAAAGGTGGAGAGTTAGCAGAAAATCAAACTGTTAAAATGACAGCTTGGGACTGCTTGACAGTGGAAGATTTCAAAGCAGGTGTGAGTGCTCGTAAATACTACCAGCGAATAGACTTACTTGAACACATCACTAAGAGTATGTCAAATGTTGAGGTTGTAGAACGTCATCTCGTTAATTCGTTAGAAGAAGCTTACAAGATTTATTCTAAGTTCACATCTGAGGGCATGGAGGGAGCTGTTATTAAGGTAACAGACTTTTTGTGGAAAGACGGTACATCAAAAAACTGTGTAAAACTTAAAATCGAGTTTGAAGTAGATTTGCAAGTGATTGGTATGACAGAAGGTACAGGTAAGGCTAAAGGTATGATGGGAAGCTTTACAGTGGCTTCTAGTGATAGATTGCTTGTGTCAGATTTAGGTACAGGATTCTCAAATGAGCAACGTAAAGCTTGGTGGGAAATGTATTCTCCAGAGACTATACAAAACTACGGTATTATTGTTACAGTGAAAGCCAATGACGTTATTTCTAAGCGTGATAGTAGGATTGCTTCTCTGTTTCTGCCAGTGTTTATTGAAGAGCGTCTTGACAAGAAAGAAGCTGACAGTTATGCTCGCTGTGTTTACCAATTACATTGTGTTAAGAATGGAGGTGTGGAATGAAACTCGTACTATCAGTAAATTACTATGACTATTGCAACTCTTGGGACAATGATTACTACATAGAGTATTCCTCTGCAGAAAAGCTTTTGTGTGACTTTGAAGATTGGTGTAAGCAAAAGGGAGAATTTTCTAACCAGGGATTTTTAGGTTTTGATATATTCCCACAAAATCTGCATGGTGATGAAAAACGTTCTCAATTAGAAATTTATACTTATGAAGAATGGTGGGAGCATAAGTTTAATAAAGTGGAGGAATCATGAACAAACTAACACTAATTAGCGCACTGCAGAGTCGTATTGCTAAAAGAAAGCAAAGGATAAAACACGAGTGGGAAATATTCCATAGCAAAGGATTACTTGGGTATGACATTTGGAGTATGTTAGGAGCTAAGGAAGATGCTATAAAACTGGCTGTGATACAGAAGCTAGATAAGCAGATTCTCAAGCAGTTGATAGTTGATGAGAGGGAGTTAAAAGAGCTGCGAATAATTGTGGATTTGATTATAATGAGTATTAGGGGGACTGATGGGCTTTAAGAAATACTATGTTTATGAAGTGTTGTCAACAAAATCTCCGCGAGACACTTACGGAGGGAGTTTCATTGAAGTGAGGTCTGTAAATGAACTAGGAGATGAAGTTGAAGATTTCTTATTCAGTGATGAACATGTTCTTGAGGATGTTGGAATTGGATATTGGTACGTTTGTTGAGGAGAGATAATGTCAGCAATAGCAGAGAAGCATGGAATTGATTTAACACGAGAGCAGAAGACAGGCTGTCCTCGTTGTATACGAGAAGGAAGAGATAATTCCAGAAATAACCTCCATGTCTATGCTAGTACAGAGTCTGCCCACTGTTGGAGTTGTGGTTGGACTATTGCTAGTCAAGAGCATCGTGAGGCAATGGGATGGGATGACGAAGAGGATTACTATGAGGAGAGTGAAGTGAGTACAAAGGAACTATTGACGCAGGAACAAGCAGACCAGATTAAGGAACAAACTGGTACAAGTGGTAAGGGCAGTCGAGACATTACAGATGAAACTTACAAGGCGTATGCTGTCCGATTTAAGTATGACGAAACAACAGGTGAAGTAACAGATACATTCTACCCGTACACTGAAGATTACAAACCTGCAGGGTATAAGATTAGAATGATTCCTAAAGACTTCCGAAGTGTTGGGAAGATCGGTAAAGATAGTGAATTGTTCGGACAATGGAAGTGGAAGAATGGTGGTGGTAAATATGTTGTCATCACAGCAGGTGAAGTAGACTGTATGTCAGCATTCCAGATGTTAGAAGATTATCGGAAGAGTCGTAACAGTGATTTTGCAGCTATCCCTTGTGTAAGCTCAGGTATTGGTGAAGCTGGTAGTTACAAGCAAATTCAGAAACATTATGAGTGGCTTGCAACTTTCGAGCGTATTATCATTTGCTACGATCAAGATGAAGCTGGAAAGAAAGCCGTACAAAAGCTTGTAGAAGTTCTTCCTAAAGGTAAGATGTTTGTAATGAATCTTCCAATGAAGGACGTTAATGAAATGCTTACAAAAGGGAAACAGAAACAATTCATAAGCTCTTTCTATGATGCAAAGCCTTATAGTCCTGATGGTATTGTAGGTACAAGTGGATTGTTGGCTAGTATTCGAGAAGCTGCGATGGTTCCAAAGATTCCATTACCTCCATTTATGCATGAGGTGGAGAAGGAGATGGCAGGTGGTATTCCTCTTGGGGTCATCTTGAATCTTGCGAGTGCATCTGGTACAGGCAAAAGTACAATTGTTGATGAGTGTAATTACTTCTGGGTTTTCCATAGCCCTCATCGAATTGGTACAGTGACATTAGAGAGTGACAAAGACCAATACGGCACTAAGATGCTCAGTAGGCATGTAGGTGTAAAAATTGATCTTATCGAATCTATCGAAGATAAGTTGGCTTTCTTAGATCGGCCTGATATTGTGGCAGCTTCTCAGGAGTTATTTACTAATCCTGATGGGACAGATCGTTGGCACTTGATTGAAGATCGTGACGGTGGTTTGGAGTCTATGAAAGCTTTGATTATGGAGCTAATCATTGCTTGTGAATGTAAAGTTATCATCCTAGACCCTGTGTCAGATTTATTAGAAGGGCTTGATAATGAGAAGCAAGCTTCATTCTGTAAGTGGATGAAGGGTGTTGTAAAGAGCCACAAAGTTACTTTTATTAATGTAACGCATGTTCGTAAAAGTGGTAGTGGGCAAAAAGCAAATAGTACAGGTGCAGATATGCATGAAGAAGATATCTTTGGCTCTGGAAGTTTGATTAAGTCTGCAGCTTGTAATTTACTATTCACTCGTAATAAAGAAGCTGAAGATGTTATGGAGCGTAACACCACTTATATGAAGATGAGTAAGTGTCGTTGGACAGGTAGAACAGGTATTGCAGGACAGTATTACTACGACAACAACACTCACACAATGCATGATAAGCAGGATTGGATGGAAAAGAATCCGATAATGTTTTAAAATATAGTTGACAGCTCATAAAACCTTCTATACTATGTGAGCTGTTAACAACACAAAGGAGATTGATATGACAACTAACGGGCATTATCCACCAGACGCAAGATTACCAACACCTACGCGCTACCCTCCTATGCCACAATGTAAGCCTACTAAACCAACAGCAGAGGAAATGTTGAAGAAGGCTTTGGAGTATGCTTATCAGGGTATGAAAGAGAACTCTCGGGAGTATTATGATAGTTTTATTGTAGGAAATTATCATGCCTACGAGATGATGGCAGCTCACTTGGAAATGTTAATTAAGGAGGCTAGACAAGATGGCTAAATATGTGAAGTGTATTCAAAGTGATTTAGGAGTTCCTTTAACAGAGAGGAATTGTTATAAAGTGATGGGAGACGATAAAACAGGATATCTTATAGAAGATGATAGTGGTAGTTTAGAGTGGTGGAATAAATACCGCTTTGAAGAACCATACGATCTACCAGAATCCATCACATTCTCATCACAACAAGAGTTTGAAGATGCTGTAATGAAAGTTGTGTTGGAGCGTTTACGTGTATATGAAGACAGAGAGACACGATTTGGAAACACTCGTAAAACTTTCATGGATATTGAGGACGAACAACAATGACATACCACTTTCACAGAATCTTAAACATCATCTGCTTATTAATGGCAACATACTACGCATTCACAGATGACTACAGCAAAGCTACCTATTTTCTTGTAGGAGCTTTGTACATGGAAATTATTGCGTCTAAGGAGGAGAAATGAAACTAGCTAAAGTTGATGTGGCAGAAGGTTTGGGAATGATTTATACTGGTGAAGAGTACGTTGAAGATGAAGGTTATTTCTATATGTTTCAGTTTGGTAGCAAGCAGGTTAAAATTAGAGCTTATAATACTGTGGAACAAGCTTGGGAAGAAGCTGCCGAGAAGTTGTTAGAGCCTTTGGTGGAGCTTTTGCTTGGGAATTTGGAGGATGAGTGATTATTTTGATAAGCGTAAATCTAGAAATGAGTTATACCAAGAGTTTGCAAGAATCACTTATGATGTTGGTGCTTGTGACTTCATGAGTCGTATTTTTGCAGTTAGTTTTGCTAGTGACTTGAGGGAATTGGCAGATAAGATTGACAAGTATGTTGAAGAGGAATTCAAAGATGAGTAAGAAAACATTGAAAGTAGATTTGTCAGATATTGTAGATGAATGGGAAGATATATTATCTGGTAAAGAACATTCCTACCATAGCTGTCGAGATGATAGTAATTGGCGAGAGAATGCTGGATATAATCAATGTGTGAGATGTACAAAGATTGCTATAGCTATTGCAGAGGCTGCTAAGAAGGAGTATAGTATTGCCTTTGTTTACGATTTGGAGGAGTGATAAATGAGTGGTTTAGACAAGTGGATTTACGATCTGGAAACATACCCGAACTGCTTCAGTTTTAGTATTGTTCGTTCTGATGGTAAATTCAAACAAACATTTGAGGTGAGTAGTCGTAAGAATGAAATTGATCGAGTGTTCAAATGTCTGGACTACTTAAATGAACAAGATCATTACTTAGTAGGGTTTAACAATACAGGTTTTGACTATCCTGTGTTACATTCACTATTAAACTTGCGAGAAAAAGACAAGGTTCCTAAGAATGGAATCACTATTGCAAAGAAGATGTATGAGTTTGCACAGAAACAAATTGAGAGCTTCAAGGGTCAATTTCCAAACACTGTGAAAGTTGACGAGCGACATGTGAAGCAAATGGATTTGTACAAGATTCATCACTTCGACAACAAAGCTAAAGCAACAAGTTTGAAAATGCTTGAGTTTAATATGCGATCAAAGAACATTGAAGACCTGCCATTTCCTGTTGGTAAAATTCTTACTGATGAAGAAATTGATACTCTGATTAAGTACAACGAACATGACGTGAAGATGACTCTTGATTTTTACAAACACAGTATTCCTCAGATTGAGTTCCGTGAGAAGCTTACTCATATGTATGGTAGAGATTTTATCAATCATTCAGATGCTAAAATTGGTGGTGATTACTTTGTGATGGAATTGGAGAAAGCTGGTATTCCTCTATACACAAAAGATACTGAAGGTAAGAGTAAAGTACGACAAACCAAACGTAGCAGTATCAAGATTAAAGAATGCTTGTTTGACTATTATGACTTCAAACGTCCTGAGTTCATTGCCATTAAAGAGTGGTTTGAGAAGCAGACTATTACAGAAACCAAGGGAGTATTCTCAGATATTGATGAACACAATTTAGGAGAGGTTGCTAAGTATGCTGAAATGGTTGTTAAGAAAAAGAAATTCAAACAAGAGCCAACTCGTACTGAATACAATACTTTCTTGCGAGAACATCCTAAAGGTTGGGTTGAGAAGGTAGAACTTGCTGCAACAGAATATCTTCTTGATGAAAACGGTCAACATGTGTTTGAGAAGTATTATGATGCTAAAGGTAAAGAGAAAACACGTAAAGTAAGAGTGAATAAGAAATCATTCTATGGTTGCTGGAAAGAAGCCGAAACTCTGAATGTAGTTGTCAACGGTTTTCGTTTGGACTTTGGCACAGGAGGGCTTCACGGTAGCTTGCAGAACAAGGTAGTTAAGGAAACTTCTCTGTACAAAATTGTTGATGCTGACGTTAGTTCAATGTATCCTAACATTGGTATTAGTAATAATGTGTATCCTTTGCATTTGACAGCTAAGTTCTGTGATATTTATAAGGATGTTTATGAGCAACGTAAGAGCTATCCTAAAACAGCTCCAGAGAATGCAATGTTGAAGTTGGCACTGAATGCTACTTACGGTAACAGTAATAATCAGTACAGTGTGTTTTATGACCCTATGTACACCATGAAGATTACTTTGAACGGGCAGTTATCGTTGTGTTTGTTGATTGAGAGATTACTGGAAATTGAAGGTACTCTAATGGTTGGTGCTAACACAGATGGTGTGACAGTGGCTCTTAAAAAGCAATACGAGAAAGAATATTATGAAGCTTGTAAATTGTGGGAAAACCAAGTAAAGTTACAACTTGAATATGCCATCTACACTAAGATGTTTATTCGCGATGTCAACAATTACTTATGTGTGTACGACAATGGTAAATTGAAGAACAAAGGTGCTTACGAATACAAAGATTTAGCATGGAATAAGAATGCTTCATCGTTAGTAATTCCGATGGCAGCCGAAGCTCACATGTTACATGGTATTGACATTCAAGAGTTTATTCAGAATCATAACAACATTTTCGACTTCATGTTGCGAACGAAAGTACCTCGTAACAGTAGATTAGTGCTTGTGAAAGAAGATGGGACAGAAGAGTTACAGCAGAATATTTGTCGTTACTACCCTTGTAAATCTGGTGGTAAGCTTGTGAAGATTATGCCACCGTTAGAAGAAGGTGGAGAGGAACGTAGATTGTCAATTGATAAGGAATGGAATGTGACAACATGTAATAATATTGATGACTTTGCTGGAGATATCGACTATGATTATTTTGTGGCAGAAGCTGAGAAGTTAATTATTACTTGACACACAAACCAAAACGCTCTACAATAGCATTTATTAACAAACAGAAGGAGATATTATGAATAATGAAAAAGTAGCAATTTACTGCCCAACAAAACAAGACTGGTTAAAGATGCTTGAGACGATCAAACCTTTCGCTATTATTGCAGAACAATATCCAAGCTCAGATTGCATAAATAAAGAGAATACTCTCTGGCTGCATTGTGATAGACTCTGGTATGAAAATGCAGGGTATAAGATTATTAGTCTGGAGGATTATTTGAAGAGTAATAGTGAATATGTAATCTCCTCAGATGTAAACCCAAAAGCACAAATAGGTTCTTACGCGCTACCAATGGGAATGATTAGCCCTTTGTTTGCAGCTCATGTAGCTCTTGGTAAATTGAACGGAGCTGAGAAGTATGGTTTAAGCAATTATATTGGAACAGAAGTTGTTATGTCAATATACTTAGATGCTATTCAACGTCACCTTGATAAAATTAAAATGGGTGAAGTAGTAGATGAAGTTGATGGTGTAAATCACTTTGGAGCTATTGGAGCTAACTGTGACATCATTTTATCAGCTCAAGCAGCAGGTACATTGATTGATGATCGTCCATTGTGTACAGGGCAATTGGAGGCTTACAAAGCTCTTACTCCAATGGTAAAGCAGTTGAAAGAGTTGCACAAGGAGAAGAACCCTAAGCACTATTATGCAAAGGATTTTAAATGAACCCACCTGCAATGTACTTCCTAGCATTCTTTGCAAGCTTCTGTTTTGTTGCACTCAAAGCATTTCAACAATTATCAGTCGCTGGCAAACACTACATGTTAATACTTCCAGTATCTCTAATGATGGGAGCACTTGAAGTTTGGACTATCACAGTTATTAGCAAGCATGGATGGGGTTGGTTAGTATTTTGGATAGGGGCTGGTAGTGGACTTGGAGCCATGTTGGGCATGTGGATTCATAGTAGGTTTATTACAAAGGAGAAAACATAATGCAGTATTTCGGAGGAAAAGCTAGGATAGCTAAACCACTAGCACAATACTTAAACTCACAACTGAAAGAGGATCAACCTTTTGTAGACTTATTTTGTGGAAGTTGTAATGTTATCAGCAAGATTGAATCTAACAGAACTCGTATTGCTAATGACTTGCACTATGAATTGATTGAGATGTGGAAGTCTGTGCAGAAAGGATACTTTAATCCTGTGAGAATTTCTGAGGAAGAGTACAAAGAAATTAAGAAAGATCATAATGAAAAGTATCCAGCTTGGTTTAGAGGTTTTGTTGGATTTAGTTTGGCATTTGGTGGTGATTGGTTTAGGGGATTCGCAAGAAATAGTCGCGGAGATGACTATTTCAGTAACGGTGTGAATTCTATCAGGAAGAAGTCTGAAAACCTGACAGATGTTGTATTTCTCAACCAAAGCTACAAAGATGTTGTAATCCCCGAAGGTTCCATGTTATACTGCGACATACCTTACAAAGACTCTACACAGTATTCAGTTGGTAGCTTTAACCACCAAGAGTTTTACAAGTGGGCTGAAGATAAGTGTCAAGAAGGCTTTACAGTCTTAGTTTCGGAGTACAAAGAGAATGTTCCGATTGGATGGGAAGTTGTCTGGGAATATGCTAGTAAGAAAGATATTAGAGATTCTGAAGGTGTGCAAAAGCATACAGTAGAAGTTCTTATGAAGCCAAAGGAGAAACCATGACCTCAGTAATGGATTTTAAAATCGGTGTTAATTATTCTGACACAATTACCCCAGAAGACTTGTTACCAACAATAGCGCAAAAGTACAACTACCAAGGGACATACTGTTAGCATAGAGATGATTTACAGGAACAGTAGTAATGGGTATTATGGTGGAGAATGTTATTTGTGTGAAAATGTTCCATCAGATTTAGAGTGGACTGATATTACTGCTGATTGGTCTGCTTAGTGGTTTTGGTAAGGCAGTAATGAAAACAAGGCAGTGTAGTGTCTTTAGGCAAGTGCTCTACACAAATCTAAGTAGCAATTCTATAAAGGAAACTAAATAATGGCAACTAAACAATCACAATATGGTAGTGTCGAAGGTACTTTTGTCTACGCTAAAGTAGGCCAGCCTGACACCAAGTATCAAAGCACTGAAAAGGAATGGTCTATTGAAGTTATTGTAGATGAAGATACAGCAGATGCATGGGATGAGCAGTTTAAAAAGCAACCAGCTAAGAAGATTAAAGCTTCTGAATTTGAAGCTAAATATAAGATTCCAGTACCTGAGTCATTAAAAGGCGAGAAGAATGTTTTTGGTATTAAGCTGAAACGTCAAGCTACAAATGACGGTGTTGCAATAGATGATCAATTCCGTCCAAAAGTATTTGTAGATGACTCTGAAGGTACTCGTACAGAAATCGGACAGTCCCGACTCATCGCTAATGGCTCGTTTGGTAAAGTGTCTTACTACATCTCTACAAATGATTTTGGTACATTTGCTCGTTTACAGAACGTGTTAATGGAAGGAGATAACTTTAAAGAGTATGAATCTTCAGGTGGTGGTAAAGCTGGCGACGAGTTCGGCTCTAAGCCAGTGAAGACAGAAGCTCCTCGTAAGGAAGTTCTTGAAGCGCGGCCTGAGAAGGCAGCTCCTAAGTCAAAAGCTAAAGCAGCTCCTGTAGATGACTCAGAAGAACTCAGCGATAGTCCATTTTGATGTAGCTTAACAAAGCCCTCTGCTTCCTTGTGAGGTATGAGGGCTTTTAGTTTTATAAGGAGGGATTATGACAAAATGGGAACTAGCAAAGATGATGGGACTGATTGTATCTCAAAGTGTGGATGACCCTAGATACTATTATGCTGAAGCTTACTTCAATTCTTGTGAGACAAAACGGGTTGATTGGGTCGTGGCAGACAGTTTAGAGGAAGCTCAAGAGAAAGTTGCACAAGAATACTTCTGGAGTATTAACTATAAATGTTTTGGGAGGAATTGATGGAATATTCATTAGTAGTTGTCATAGATGGAGTAGACGTTAAACTTTCTATTGAAACATTCGGTCATCAAGGATTATCTGAGGCTGAAGCTGCAGCAGAGAAAATAACTGAGAAATTAGGCGGAGATTATTATAACTTATATGCACAGGAGGAATTATGCAACAACTAGACTTATTCGATAGCTTCCAAGCAAACTTTGAATATGCACAACAAAAACTCAGGGAAGCAAATGCTGTGTACATTGCAGCAAAGAAGCTCCGAGATGATAATTGTAATCATCCAAAGATTGCTAAGAAGGAGAGTTACTTTGCGGGTAGTTATTATGACAAAGCTTATACAGACCATTGGAATGAGTGCGAAGTTTGTGGAGCTAAGAGTGAAGTGAGCCATGAATCTCACAGTTGGTTTGGATAGGAGAACAAATGGCAACAGCTAAACAAATAGCTCGACAAGAGTTGAAAGCTCTTTTGCAGGAAGACTTAGACAATGCAAAAGCTTCAGTAAGACAGAATAAGTGGGAATTCAAGAAGCTGACATTGCAGCAAGAAGTATTGAAGCGTAAGGTTGCAGAAGCTCACCAGTTGATTAAGACATTGGAGGTGTTATGACTGAACAAGGAAATTTGGAGTTAGAAGGATTGCGAGATTTGGTAGGGTATTACGAAGAGCTATTAGATTACTTAGAGGATATGGTTCCTTGCCTAGATGATCTTGTAGAGCAGTTTGATAAGAGGCATGAGGATGGGAGCGATCATGACTAAAGATGAAGCAAGAGCAATTTTAGAAAGTAGAAAATACCTTAATTGGGAAGCTTGGAGTTGGGGATGCTTCACATATCAATGTGGTTGTAATGACGATGAGTACACATGTTGCTACGAAAGTTTCTCAACTGTGGAAGATATGTTAGAGCATCTTGAAGAAGCTTGTGAAGGTAAATGGGAGGAGGTGACGTGACTAAAACAATAGCAGTAATTGATGGCGATATTGTGGCATTCAGATGTGCTGCTGCAAACGAAACTCGCAGTATCAAGGCAACACATAAAACGACAGGGCAAGAAATTACCTGCCCTCACAGAACAAGCTTGAAAGAGCAAATTAAAGATTCTTTTAGTATTGGAGAGTTTGATATTGTAGATGTCCAAACACCGGAAGATATTTCTCATGCTTTTCATGCTATGAATACTACTATTGAAGCTTTAAAGAAATCTTGTAAAGCTGATGAAATTGAGATATACTTGAGTGGTGTCGATAACTTTCGTGATAAGCTTCCCCTCCCGACAAAGTACAAGAGTGGTCGGAGTAGTACAAAGCCTGTGCAGTTGAAAGAGTGTAGGGATTATTTGGAACTCAAAAAGAAAGCTGGAGTAGTTAATGGACGTGAAGTTGATGATAAGCTGGCTCAAAGATGCGCGGAAGGGCTGGCTCAAGGTATTAAGACAATTGCTTGCACAATTGATGGGGATCAAAACGGTGTAGCTGGTTATATGTATAATTGGACTAAACAATCTGAGCCGTTTCTTGTAAAAGGTTTTGGAGAGATTAAACTGGTTAAAGATAACAAAGACTTTGATGGGTATGGCAGAGTTTTTTATTATGCACAGTGGGTTTTGGGAGACTCAACAGACGCATTTAAACCTTGCGAGATAGCTGGTAAGAAGTTTGGAGTTGTGTCCATGTACAATCTATTGAAAGACTGTAAAACAGATAAAGAAGCTGTAGAAGCTGTTTACAAACAATACAAAACTTGGTATCCTAAAGAGCCTATTGTGTACACAGATTGGCAAGGAATTGAACAGTCTAAGAGTTTGATAGAAATTATGGACATGTATGCAGCCTGTGCTCACATGAAACGCTCAGAAGACGACGTGTTTAGTACAGAGAAGCTTTTAAATAACTTAGGAATTAATTGGAAGGAATAACATGGATAATTTTAAAATTAAGTCACCAGCAATAATCTCATTTTCTGGAGGACGGACAAGTGGGTATATGTTATGGAGAATTTTGCAGAGTAATGGGGGTGAGCTTCCTGAAGGAGTTTATTGCATATTCGCTAATACAGGTAAAGAAATGGAAGAAACATTAAAATTTGTAAATGATTGTGCAACTAATTGGAATGTTCCTATTACATGGATTGAATATAGTGATACGGATGTTGCAAAACAAAGATGGAAAATAGTCGATTACGAATCTGCAAGTCGAAATGGAGAGCCTTTTGAGCAGATTATCACAAGAAAAAATTATCTTCCAAATTCATTAGCAAGGTTTTGTACGTCAGAACTTAAAGTTATTCCAATTAAAAGATATGCCCAACAAGTGCTAGGATTTGAAGAATGGGATATGGTGATAGGTTTTCGTGCTGATGAGCCAAGACGCGTTGCAAAACTATCTAACCCTAGCAAAGAACCATTTGATAGGATAGCTCCTTTGGCTAAAGCTGGAATTACAACTGAAGTTATTTTAGACTTTTGGAAAAATAATTCGTTTGATTTAATGCTACCAAGTGTTGACGGTAAAACTGTTGGGGGTAATTGTGATATGTGCTTTTTGAAGGGAGCTGCTAAAATCAAAGGTCTCATACAAGCTAATCCTCAATCAGTAGATTGGTGGATTAAGCAAGAGCAATGCATTAAATCAGATAAATACCAAGATGGATTTGCTAAGTTTCGTACAGATAGGAAAAGTTATTTTATGCTTAAAGAACAAGCTAATCTAGATTTAAATCTAGATAATGATGATGAACTTACTGAGTGCAACTGCACAGATTAGGGAGAGAATAACATGGGAAACCACAAGAAACAGAAATCACAAGTAACAGAAATCACCTACAAAGACTTCCTATCATCTATGCCAGCCTCTGCAAGAGCTTGTGTTATGATAGGAGCTGAAGGGCAAACTGTGAGTGCTTACGACACGGAGTTTGATTGCGCTACAGAGGAACGATTGCAGGAAGTTTTCAGTGCTTTGATTGTATTGTTTAAGGAGGATGTGTGAGCTGGAACAACGTAATACCTGCATGGATGATATTTAACAACACTGAAAGGAAGAGTAAAATGGAAATTAAGAAGTATAAAACTAAGATTGTCGGAGAAGATTTATTCGGATATGCTATTGACATTCCACAAATGAAGGGTGTATTATGCCTATCAGAAGGTGAAGACGCAGTGTTTGCTACATACGAAGAACTTGGTAATGAAATAGCTCAAGAAATCACTTGTATTGAAGATTTTATTCAGCAGTGGACAGAGCGTGTTAATGAGGAAGTTGAAGTATCTTATGAAGTGATTGGTGTGTATGAAGAAAGCTAAGAAGCCTGATATATTTACATGGCTTCGCAGTGGAATGAGGAAGCTCTCACAACGTCACGCACCTATCTATGAGGCTAAGGCTACAGCAAAGCGACCATATGTAGGAGATAATCCAAGACAACGTGTATGCTTTGAATGTGCTGAATGTAAGGCTCTTGTGTCTAATTCTGAATGTGCTGTAGATCATATTGAAGAAGCAGGACAACTTACTTGTTGGGAAGACTTAGGAGAGTTTGCACGTAAATTGTTTTGCAACAAAGAAGGACTGCAAGTGCTATGCCACGATTGTCACGATATTAAGACATACATGGCAAAGAACAAGTGCAGTAAGGAGGAAGCTGAGGTACAGAAATGTGTCATCAATATTCTTAAAACTGAATCTAAGGAGGATGTTATTAACTTCATTAGTATGTGGGATTTTGAAGGACATTACTTGACTAATAATGAAGCTTCGCGTAGAATAAGTTTGTTGGAGATTTATAAGTTTATTTATAAGGAATAGCAATGAAAAATATAACCTGCTACAATGGACTTTTTGAACCCGTTGATAGGGAAGTGATTGACAAGACGTTAGATATTGCTTTGAAGGATTACAATATTAAGGGTTTGATAGTTTGTGTTGATACGCATCCATTGTTGTTTGGTGTAAAGACTAAGACGATGGTTTTGACGATTAATTTAGAGGAGAAAATATGAAAAGTTACAATATTACACTTAGTCGAGACGAGTTTATTACAATGCGAGTTTTAGCTGGCGCTGTGTGTGGCGACGATAAACTAAGTCCACGTAAGCATACTACTGCAATCTTCAATAAGATGTGTGAAATACTCGGTACTCGTAGTATGAAACAGTTTGTTGAGTATGAATTATTAAATGGCAGGAGTATTAATTTTGATAATTATCCTACAAAGTCTCCACAAGAACTGAAGATTGAAGAGTTGGAGAAAACTATAGGGGAAGCTCAGAAGCAATTACAAGAATTGAAAGGAATGTGATATGCTTGTAAGATGTATTATTACTGGCGAAAAAGATTTCTTAACCCTTGATAAAATGTATGCTATATTAGCAGAGTCTATGTACGCATATCTAATTCTAAGTGATTATGATTGTGAAGTTTGGATTGATAAAGATTGGTTTGTGGAGGTACAATGACCCTACAACAAGAAATGGCAACATACCTTAGAGAGCTTGCTGACAAGGTGGAACGTAGTAGTTATTGTGCTGTGCTTGCTAGTGAGGATAAGAGGATGTATACAACTATTCCTAGCACATACGATGGTTATGAGAAGATACCTACAGGAGAACGTCAGGTGGAATTGAAGTTAAATTATATTGAGGAGAGTGTATGAGTGAACATGTACGAGTGTTTAAGATGACTAAAACATCTAGAGTAGGTGACATCGAAAAAACTACTATGGTAGAATACCCTGTAGATATTCATAAACAATTGAACTGTGGAGAGGTGCTGTGTCTCTACCGTAATATGATAATCGCTCTATATGAAGACTCAAATGGAATTGACAGCCACATTAACAACGAGGAGAATACATGAGCTTAAACACTAATACAGATTGGAAATTAGACGCTATCAAGTCGGCAGAATCAGGTGCTATGTCTTGGCGTAGTATTGCTCGTGAGCTGGATGTAGCTAAGTCTACAGTGTCAGATTTCTTGCGAGAGTATTACAAAGAGCGTGAGAAGGTGGATGATGATGTGGATGCTGTTAAGCGTGTTGATGAGATGTACCAACAAAGCCCTTTAGTTGATTTTTATGTACAAGAGGCTGTTGATGGAGGTGGTGAAGAAGAGCATATTAACTCTCGCATTTTGTTTTTGAGTGACATGCACATTCCTTATCATCACCCTAATTTACTAAACTTCTTGCAGATGTTGAAAGAGCGTTATAATCCAACACGAGTGATTTGTTTAGGTGATGAGACGGACAAACATGCACTCTCATTCCACGACTCTGACCCAGATTTGATGAGTGCAGGAGACGAACTTAAAGCTGCGTTGTCCGTTATTGCAAAGCTTCATGAGATGTTCCCTGTAATGGATTTAGTAGACTCGAATCATGGTAGCATGGTGTGGCGAAAAGCTAAGCATTTTGGTATCCCACGACATTACATTCGGAGCTACAATGAAGTGTTAGGTGTTGGAGCTGGTTGGAAATGGTACAATGACTTAGTAATTGATTTACCAGACGGACAACAAGTGTATATTCATCACGGTAAGACTAAAGACGCTTTAAAAGTATCTCAGTCAATGGGTATGAGTTTTGTATGTGGACACTTCCATGAGGACTTCTGCATTAAGTATTGGGCTAATCCTAATGGGTTGTACTTTGCAATGAACTCTGGCTGTTTGATTGATGATGCGAGTTATGCGTTTGCATACAATAATGTTAATTTGCACCGCCCTATTATTGGAACAAGTTTGATTATTGAAGGTGTGCCAGTTTTGGAAGCTATGCCGTTATGAACCAAATTAGCACACAATTAAGCACTCTTCCTCTTAACATAATCTTCATTGAGAACGGACAAATTGCAATAGTGCCAAGAGACAACTTCGGAACTCTTGTAGACGGAGCTGCAATATACGACTCCAAAGGATTCTCTGTAGAAGATGTGCAATACGATTATGGAGTTGCTATTTCTTACAAGCAAGAACCAGAATTGTTGAAGTACTTGCAAAGCCTTGCATTAGATATAAATACAGTATATAATGCCTTTAACATGGAGGCTCAAATGAGACAGCACATGGAAAATTTTAACTTTAGTTTTTAATCTGTCCAACAAAACATAACGTCCACTATTAGTGTACAAGGAGGGAATATGGTCATAAATATTTATGCAAGAGCTGCTGTTGTACTATTACCAAACAATAATGAGATCAAATTTAATGGTTGCTTGTATGACGACAATGCAAACAGAATCTGCGAGTTTTACAATGAACACGATGCTGTTAGTTTTTCAAATAAGTTTGGAATAGACATTCGTTGGGAGAAGTAGATGAACACAAACATAAACGAAGGAGTTAATTGGAGCAGAACTTTCTACGGAGACAGTGCAGAGGATATGAAAGCTATGGAAATACTAAAAGACCTTGGCTACACATTTGTTGAACATCAACTTGTTGCTAGAGAGTTTCCAATTTACATGATAACAGGACATAAGGAAAACTTATGAAAGTAAGAGTTATTACTGACCACGGATATTACAGACCTCAATATAAAACTTGGTCAGGTTGGGAGGATATTCGATTGAGAGGTAGTAGGTTGTTTGATACAGAAAAAGAAGCCTTTGAAGCAATTAACGCTAGGCTTTATCCAGAAGGTAAGATTTTATATGAGGATGATACAACATGAGCAAGAAATTCAGAGTACATTGTACAATAGACGTAGATGGAGAATACACAGCACTAACTGCAGTAGAGACTCTTACACATCTTATTATGGAAGATGGTGATAATTGGGCTGTAGATAATGTGCAAGTTTTAAAAGTAGTAGAGTTATTTGAACAGGAGATTTAATGAGCAATAACACAATGACAGAAACAATCCAAGAAGCTTACAAGAATGTAGAGCTGTTTAACTCGATAGCAGGAAACTTAGATAACGTGACACCAGATAGTGTTAACAATCAATTGAGTTTCATCTTTGAAGAACTATCAGAGACTATAGAAGCTGTTGAACGTGGCATTTATCCTGAAGGCAGATATGACGATGACAATGAAGACCCTGACTACAATCCTGAAGTTGAAGTGATTGACGGAGTATGTGACCTCTTCGTAACAGTGGCAGGACTTATGCAGAAGCTGGAAGCTGCAGGGTTTGATGTAAGTGGAGCTTTAAAGAAAGTGAATGAGAATAACTTAAGTAAGTTCCCTCAAGGGGATTTGGCAGTAATTAAAAATATTCCTGAAATAACCGAAGTTCCTAGAAAATATGAAGATGTGTTTGAATTGACTGTACAACCCCCTAATACAGTCAAAGAATACAATTCACAATACAGCGTATATGTATTTAAGGATATTGAGACAGGCAAAATCAAAAAGCCAACCAACTTTGTCCCAGTTAATCTCAAAGGATTTGAAGTGGTAGGATTTTTATCAGGAGGTGGTAATGTATAATATTTCTGTTTCAGATTTATTAAAGTTAGACGATTTCAAACATTTAAACGAGGTACAATTAATTCACCCTGATAACGATGAGAAAGTTCTTAATCATGCTCGCACAGCAGGTATGGATATTTGTGGAGGGTATGAGTATTCAGCATCTCAGCACAAGAACATGACAGACAAGGTTGTAGTGGGGTATAGATTGATTGGAGAGCTGACAAATGCTCCATCGTTCAGAACAAGCCCTTTCTGCACCTCGGAAATACGGACACTGAGTCATCTTCGACGTGATGTAAGCTTGACACAAGAGATGGTAAAGTTGTCTGGAGGTTGTTTCTCTTATGGTAAGAATACTGAAGAGGATGCTGAAAGTGAACGGGAGTGTGAATCAATGTACGAACCAAATTGGCAAGCTTTAGAGCAGCAAATCAACCTACTAAACAAGATTGCTAAAGACATACGAGGGGGTTCAATGGGTGCTAATGGAGGATTGAAAACTTGGTATGAATGGCAGGAGGGTGTTAATGGAAAACAATAACCACAAACAGATATATTATTGTAACTCAGGCGTAAAGGTTATTGATATTATAAAGACACTTGTCAATGTATTGGAAGAACACCCCGAAGCTACGTTGCATGTTACACAAGATGGATATATTGTTGTATGTGAATAGAGTTTGTGCTTTAACAAACCACAGTTGCAAATTTCAGGGTTGGGTGGTAGAATATCTGTTCAACTCCGAAAATAATTAGAAAGGGAATATGACAAAATTACGAGAACCTACAAACAGCTTCACAATAAAATACCCAAAGCTTGTAGAATATGCTGACTTACAATTGAATGAATTTTATTGGAAGCATGGTGAAATTCAGGTAGCTAAAGATAAACACCAATTTATGACAGAATTGACAGCTCCCGAAAAACATGCGATTTTGACAGCAGCTAAGTTATTTGTCAAATACGAGAGTTTTATTGGGACAGAGTTCTGGATGAATCGTGTGATGAAAATGTTCCCACGACCTGAAGTAGAACGTCTGTGTGCCACATTTGGCATGGTTGAACTGGCAATCCATTTACCATTCTATGCTGAGTTAAACAAACAACTAGGACTAGATACAGATGAATTTTGGGAGAGTTATATCGATGACCCAGAATTGAACGCACGAGTAGAATATCTGGAGAGTTTCGTAGACAGTGACAATGATCGTTTAGCATTAGCTGTATTTAGTATGATGGAGGGCAGTATCCTTTTTAGTAACTTTGCTTTGTTCAAATCATTTAATAGCAACGGGCATAACTTAATCGTCAATTTTGGAGCTGGTACGAACCAAAGCGCGTTAGATGAGAATTTACACCATGAAGCAGGTGCTTATTTATTTCGCCAAGACTTGAAAGAGTCAAAGATAAGCAGAGAAGATAAAGAGGTGTTATTCAAACAAATTCAAGATGCTGCTTTACAATTGTACTTACACGAAGAAGCTATCATTGAAAAGTTCCATGAAGTAGGTGATTTACGAGGAATCACAAAAGAACAGTTTAAAACATTTGTTAAATCACGTATTAACTACTGTCTGGATAACTTTGGAATTGAAGCAGTGTTTGATATTACAGGAATTGATAACCCTGTTGAGAAATGGTTTGGAGATAAGATTAAAGGGTATGTAGCTAATGATTTTTTTAATACACTTGGTCGGGAATACAGTTCACGCTTTACAGAGAATAAGTTTGGTTGGAAGATTGAGGAGAAAGCAGAATGAGTAAAAAGAAAGAATTAAATTACGAAGACTATTCAAACATTCGTAAGCAAGGGCATATTGATGGGACAATCCCTGAGTGGATGGCTACAGCAGGTGTACAATTGTTTTACAAAAAGTATTTGTACCAAGCTGCCAACCCTAAAGAACAGTTTCAGCGTATTGCCAAAACTCTAGCAGCTTATGCCCCAATCATGCTAACACCGAATGATTCTGTACGTGGTGGATGTATCAGTAAACAAGGGTTCGCAGAGTATTGGGAAGAGAAGTTCTTTGACATCATGTGGAAGGGTTACTTTGCTTGCTCCACGCCGCTATTGGCAAATACAGGAACAGATCGTGGACTCCCTGTGAGTTGTTCTGGTGGTATTATGATTGAAGACAGTGTTGATGGGTTCTACACTGCTGCACGAGAAGTTGCATTACTAACCAAGGCAGGATTTGGCACTTCTGTAGATGTGAGTAATATCCGTCATCGCGGCAGTCACTTCAAAGGTGGTGGCGTAGCGACAGGAGTTCTTCCTGTAATGAAGTTGATGGACAGTGTAACTTCAGATGTGTCTCAGGGAAGTTCAAGACGAGGGGCTTGTGCATCATACATGGATATTCATCACAAAGACTTCCACGAAGTTGCTGACTATCTCTATTATAACCCAGACAAGTTGAATGTTGGTTGGAAGGTCAATGACAAGTTTATCGAGAAGCTTGACAATGGTAATAAGGAAGCTCATAAACGATTTGCAAAATCTATGCAGGTTAAGAGTACAGTTGGGAAAGGGTATTACTACTTCCCTGACAAAGCTAATCGACTAAAAGGATCTGCATACGAGAAGAATAATTTAAATGTTGCTTCTACGCAACTTTGTACGGAAGTGATGTTATACTCAGATGAAGATTGCACATACATTTGCACTCTTGGTTGGATGAATGCAAGTAAGTATAAGTGGTGGAAACACACTGATGCTGTATTTGTAGCTACGGTCTTACTAGACTGTGTGAACTCTTATTTCATTGAAGAAGCGAGTAAGATTAGTGGGTTAGAGAAAGCTGTTCGTGGAGCTATTAAAGGTCGTCCAATTGGGTTAGGTTGCGGTGGACTGTCTACATTGTTCCAGCAAGAGATGTTGCCTTATGAGTCTATCGAAGCTTATCAGTTAGCAAAAGAGATGTTCACGATAATTGAAGATGAAACTCTGAAGGCTTCTAAGATGCTTGCTGTGCATGAGGGTGAGCCAGAGTGGTGCGAAGGGCTTGGTATCCGTAATACTCACTTACGCTGTATAGCTCCGACCAAAAGCACAGCAGCTATTTATGGGGGCATTGGTGAGGGTATTGCAGCAGACGTAGCTTTCAGTTACACTCAATCTACAGCAGGTGGTGAAGTTGCTCGTGTGTCCCCTGTATTGTTAGCTCTTATCAAGAGTAAGGGATTAGATGTTGAGAAGTGTATCTCAGATGTCGAGAAAGACAAGGGAAGTGTTCAACGTGTAAGTTGGTTGACGGATAAAGAGAAGTCTGTATTTAAAACTGGCTTTGAACTTCCTCAAGAGAGCATTCTTCGTTTAGTGTCGATGATTCAGCGTCACATAGATCAAGGTATTAGTTTGAATCTATTTGTTGACAAGCGACATAATGAGGAGTATATTTCTAAGATTCATCAAATGGCTTTTAAAGACCCATACATTAAGAGTTTGTATTACTTGATCGGGAAGCGTGAAGGTTTGGATGAAATAGTTGAAGTACCAGAGTCTTGTGAATCGTGTATGTAACTTGAAAGGGATTAAATGTTAAGTATAGAAAAATACAAAGAGGTAGTAAAGAACAGTGGGAAAGTTGTGAATGTTAGTGGTATGTCCGTTATAGACTTAATAAACATAAACGCTGAAATTCTGACTTGTTACTTGACTGCACAATACCACGACCAACCTTCAATTACTGCAGATTTAAGTGGATTCAAAGAATATGTAATGGAAGCCGTAGTGTCAGCTCATACCCACCACTTAGGATTTTTAGCAGATGACATGGAGAAATATAAATGTTGACAGTGTATAGTAAGAATAATTGTCAAGCATGTGAAAGTGCTAAAGCTTTGTTGAAGTCAAAAGGTATCGAATTTGTTGTAAAGAACTGTGATGATGATTGGGAGGCATTTGAATTTATTGTCTCCCAGAATCTCCGCAGCTTCCCTCAAATCTTTGACAGCCAAGGTAATCTATATGTACAGAATGGTTTCAGAGGGCTGCAAGAAATGTTGAAATAAAGCTTGACAGGACAGGTTCTATGAATAATAATAGAGCCTTCTAAACAAATAGGAGAATAACATGAAAGAATTTACAATAGCAACAGAAAACAGTTTCAAATTCACATCTACTGCTGCAAATGATTGTGACGAAATATTCACAGCTTTCCAAGACCACAACAAAGAAGGATACATTGTGATTGACTCTAGTAAGAGGGCTTATATCATGGACACTTATGCTGTGAACGCACGTCTTAGCAATGGGACATTCAAGAGGCTTTCATGAAAGGAGAACACATGAAATTTGTATTCAAAAGCACCGGAGAGATATGTCACTATCGACATACAATTCTAGAAGGCATTCCAGTAGTGTTAGTAACACGTTGTAAAGGGCTTATGAATGAAGAGTCTCGTTACTATGAAGCTTCCACAATTGAAGAGGGGCTACAACTAGGTGTGATTGCATTGCTTGGAGAGTTTGACAATGAGCAGCGTTGAGTGGTGGAAAAATCCTGAGAATAAAGAGAAGTGGAAAGAGACTAACAAACTTGCAAGAGAACGTATTGCAAAAGTGTTTGATACGGAGTATGATGCTCTTGAAGCTATTATTCTTGAGACGAAGGATACAGCTCACTACCCGATGAAGTTTTATATAAAAGTGTTGAATGAGAAACGTAATCAGAGCAAAAACAATAAAACTAGCAGTGGAAAATATTTTACTAAGTTTGCAGTAGAAATATCTCATTGTGGTAGGTATTTTTTAATATCTCCAGAGTCGAGTGATGCAGCAAAAATTATTCTGCCAATTGGTGAGTTAAAACGTCTTCAAGTTGTAAAGAGAATTGTCGTATGCAAGGATAATAAATATCGTAAATTTAAGAAAGACGAGGTGGAAAATGGGTAAATTAGTATTTGGAGTCGGGAGGTATGTGGAAGGTAAGTTTGTTGCGTCTGTAGATGGAAAGCGAACTAAGGAGTATCAGCTTTGGACAAATATGTTACAGAGGTGTTATTCTAAGAAATACCATGTAAGGTATCCTACATATACAGGTTGTGAAGTTTCAAAGAACTTTAAGAACTTTCAGTGGTTTGCTGAATGGTGTCAGACTCAAATAGGGTTTGGTCTTAAAGGTTATCATCTCGATAAAGACTATCTTGGCAGTGGGAAGTCTTACTCAGAAGACACCTGCGTATTTGTGCCGTGGGAATTGAACATGTTTTTGTTAGATTGTAGGGCATCTAGGGGAAATTGTGTAGTAGGAGTACACTTGAGCAAGGAAACTTTAAAATACGAAGCTGCTGTACGTTCTAACAATTCTAAAAAATTTCTAGGGCGTTTTGAAAATGAGTTGTCAGCGTTTACTGCTTACAAGAAATCAAAGGAGGCTTACGCCCTAGAATTAGCCAGTAAATACTCTAGTTATGTTGACCCAAGAGTAATTTCGAACCTTCAAAATTTTAAAGTGAGCTGTAGTAAATATGTTAAGAAGGAGGAGTAATATGAGTTTTATTGAATTAGTGTTCGCAGTAATGGTTGGTGGATTACTTATTGTAAGTACAGTGGGTTATTGTTTGTATATAGGTTGGAAATGGGTCTGGAAAGATGTTATGAAGGATTTGACTAAAGCTTATGATGTCTATTTGAAACGTAGTTATGAAATATTTGAGGAGAAGAAATAATGAGTAACGTATTTGATGATTTGAAACAACGAGCATTAGAGATTAACAAGAAACAGGAGTTAGTCAAAGATTACATTGCACAATTAGAAGCTGTACAAGCAATTGATGTAGAGATTAAAGAATTGCAAGAAAAGCGTAAAGCTGTCATTGCTGCTGATACAGAAATCTTTGCTTTGACAAACGAGATTAAAGAGTTGTCTAAAGAGTTTGGTAAGGCTGCTAAAACTGTGTCTAAGGGATTCAGCTTTAAACCTGCTGTTACAAAGCAATATGTTAAAGCAGCTATCAAAAATGATGAAGCTGTGCAAGCAGTAAAAGAGAAGGGGAATGCTTTTGCTTTCCTTGATAAGCACTGTAATTAAGGAGAAATTATGAAGACAGCGTTATTCTTAATTGCTTTATGGATTACAGTGATTGTAGGTTGGTGTATGAACATCTACCAAATCACTCAGATGTATGATGGAGGTCTGACAGCCAAGTTTGCATTCAAAATTGTCGGTGTGTTAGTGTTCCCACTTGGAGCACTCTTAGGTTTAATTAACTAATTATGATAGTCAAAGGAAAGCACATTAGTGAATACCTCTATTATGATAAGACCAGCCCCAGTTTATTAAGATGGAGGGTAGATATGTATAGTGGTTGTACTTTAAGTTATATTTCAAAACATAAAGACTCTTCAGCTGGAAGTTTTGATGGTGGTAGGAACTATTGGAAAGTACAAGTTAGAGGTAGGCAGTTATTAGTGCACAGAGTTGTTTGGGAGTTGCACAACAACCAATTACCAGAAGGGTATGTTATAGATCACTTAGATGGAAATGGAGGTAATAATTTAATAGATAATTTAAGGTGTGTATTACCGCAAATAAACGCAAGAAACAGAGTAAAGAACTCAGTAAATCCTGTAATTAAAACAGGAGTCAGATTCCGAGTAATACGTAACAACACTTATGTCGTAGCAACTTGCAGAGATTATGATAATAAGGTTGATATCAGTAAAACATTCTCTGCAAGAAAATTAGGGTTAATGGTAGCATTTAGAGATGCAGTGATATTCAGGCAAACACAAATGCTAGGACTTAACAACAATGGTGCAGGTTATTCCAACAAGCACTTAAATCACTGAAAGGGAATAAAATGAATTTTTTGTCTATTTTGAAGTTAGTAATCCAGTTACTTCCATTACTAATTGATGCTGTAAAAGCTGTAGAAGCTGCTGTACCAAGTGCAGGTCAAGGTTCTACTAAACTTGAAACTGTAAAGAACTTGGTAATGTCTGTATTGGATATTACACAAGATGTAGATAACAAGAATCTTGGTAGTGCTTTAGACAAAGCTATAAGCTTGGTTGTCACTCTGTTGAATAAATCAGGAGTGTTCACAAAAACTTAAAACGTAAAAAAGAGAGAGTCCTGTAAAGGATATCTCTCAATAGTCTCTCAGACTAAAACCTACATTGCATGGTAAAGCGTATCCCCTCAACAGACTCGCTTAACACTACTGTAACATCTTCTACCCTCTCTTGCTCATAAGCTTCTAACAAAGGCTTTAAAGTAATAGAGGGTATTATTTTATACTGACATTTATTTGTTAAACGAATGATCCTCAATTGGTAAGGGGATTGTGTCTGCCTTTGCCAACTCTGGGAATGGTTCAGCTTCTGTTGGTTTGGCTGGTAATACACCTGCTCGTTTGGATGTAATAATTGTGATGACGAAATTGACGGAAGCCAAAATGCCAATAGCAATATTGTTAGCCACTTCTTCGGTAAGAGGAATTTCATAATCAAAAGCCTTTGCAACTTGAACTCCTGCCAACATAACACCAGCTAAAATATTTGCTGTGACCTGTCCACTCTTCCACGCTTCTACATTAGCTACTTCTTGTCCCTTGCGAAACAAATTAAATATACTTGTTACTTTACTAAACATATTATTTTCCTTTTGGCACAATGCCTTTTAAATATCCCGTTCCTGCACGAATAGTGTATTCTTCCATTCTATTCTCTTTAGGGTCTTTTTGAACCTGTATATGAGTCCAGCTATCGAACTCTAAAATCAACTTATCATACTTAATATCACTATTCTGAATAGCAACACAAACCTCACAAGCTGTCATACTTTTAACTTTAAGGTCTGCAGCAAGTCCTACAAGATGGAGAGAGCTTCCAGCGCCTTTTACAGCGTTATTTACCTTCAGACTACGATAGGCACTAGAAACTGTAATAGGCTTCCCTAAGAGCGATCTGATGCGTTCTAGAGTGCTTGCCAGAAGCTTTAGGTTCTCTATCACAGAAGCTGAAGGTGTGTTGTCATATCCTGTGATAGTTGTTGTCAACTCTTCTAATGTGAAGTGTTCTGTTAATTTCATTGTCTGTCCTTCTTCAGCAACTCTAATATCAGATCAATCTTAGAGCTTAACCTACTCTCCATTGCAGACAACTCTCTTTGATGACGTTCATCGGCTTTATCCATCAGTCGCGTCTGCTCTTCGCGGATTCTGTCGAACTCTTTGTCATGTCTTAATTGAGAGTCTGATACAGTTGTCTTATCAGCCTTATCTCTGATAGCTTCATCTTGAGCTTTTTGTTCAGCCCTTGTCATTTGCCATAGTGTTGCTACGAGCATACCGATAATACTAACAGCCCCGCCCAACACCCAAATTGCTATTTCCATCGACATTTAATTTTCCTTTTTAAGTAGAGTAGTGCGGGGTGTGAGAATAGAATACACGAAAGTATTTCTAAATGTTCCAAGGCTGGAACTATAATTGTATGTGGTGCTTGATTAATAGCAAACATTATTATCAAATGACACGCTAGCATTAAGCTACAAAGGAATGCTACAGGGTAGCTAATCCTCGTCATTAAATAGACTGCCAACCCTATCTTAAATAATTCAAAACCAATGCAGATAGTCCACCAAGCGTAATAATCAGTTACCATTTGCATTGGCAATAAGCCACTAAAACCTACTACCAAAACTAGTAGTAGGTTCTTTTTGTAGCTCCAGTTTAATGCAATAGCAATAATTAACAAAGCTACATATAGCATGACTAACCTTTTGGTTTCTTAGGGGGAGGTAAAGTATCCCCGCCTGTATCATCATCAGGTGGAGTATCATCCAAAGGAGGGTCTTCTGGATTAATATTATTGATTTGATTCATTTGTTGCCTTTCAATTTGCTCATTAATAAAAACTAACACGTTATACAAGGCATTAGGAGCTAATAACCAAGCTTGTCTAATACCAAGTGCTTCTGCAACAGCTTCACTGCAAAACTTTCTATCTCTACTATCTCCAAATATTCCTATTAAGAAATGTAGATTACCTTTCAAATCATACTTCTCATCTTCATGTTCTTCAAAGTAGTTTCTAGCATACTCCTCATCAGCCCATGACACATCAACAAAATCCCAATCACAGGAGGTATATTTAATATCTTTGAATCTTACACCATCGTCTATGAAAGAGCTACTTGCAGAGTCACCTTTTGTGAAAACAAGTTCGCAATGAGAGTATTTACCTTTTTCGATGAACCTCACAACTCTACTATAAAGTCCGTTGATTCCTTTGCGAGTACCCTTATAAAAACCCACCTTCATATTACACTCCCAATTGAGTTCTGATGTTGTTCACAAAACCATTCCAAATCAACATAGCAGTTTCCACTTCTGTAATAGTTGTAGCACGTTTAACAGCTTCTTTGGCTTTCAAACGGTAATCACGAATAAGCTTTGCTGCACCTTGCCACATCATTTCCTGTAATAAAATATCATCACAAGCTTGTCGAGCAGTCCATCTCTTTGCATCAGCCCATGACTGAACATAATCAGGTACTTCATCTTTTGGGTATCCTGCAGCTTTATATGCTCTAGCATCTTCAGCAGCTTTTAGATACTCAGTGGTCTTATTACCAACTACATCAGCATAAATACGGTTGTCATCGTTATTAATCTGCGCAAGTGTCTGCACTTTACGTGACTGTAATTTAGCAGTGATCTCTTCTGCTGTTAAGGTAACTATCACCCACTTGTATCGCCATTTGTTTTCCACAAACTCAGCACCATCGCGGTAACATTTATGCGTGCTAGGGTCAAACACTGGATGCTCTGTAGCCATCAAACAGTGGACATCAAACAACATGGCCTCTTCTAGTGTGAGTGCTGATGCAGGGCAGTAATGCGTAGCATCCCACTCAACATTCCCTTGTGTGTTAATTTGTAGTGCTTCACCGTTTTTGATTTGTAGGTATTCCATGTTCTATCCTTTGTCGTTTATTTGAAAGTATTGCATAAAATCCCCTATTTATTAACCCCAAGCAGTGAAGCCAGATGGAGGTGAATATGTTAATGTGCTGACAGCTATTGTTGCAGTTCTTCCAGCAGTGTTTGTGAAAAATGCAGGGAACACTGGAATTGTTGTTATGTAATCCAAGCCTCCTGTACCTGTCGTTGGTGATGCGGAGTTTTGCCAAGTGTTATTTCTAGACCAATATATTCTATGATTTGACACATCAACTGCAACACCAATAACATCCCCGATTACCATTGTGGTAGCCGCGCCAGAAGTACCAAATCCATTTGTATACAAAATATTATTTACATAACAAGCACTATTAGCGTCACTTGCTAATTGATGGCTCGAATCCCAAGCACTCGAAGCAATACCTATAAATGCATTAGTGGCTCCTCCTGTTAGTGTCACTTCAAAATAATGTTTACCAGAAGACTTTGAATTTGTTCCACGTACACCGTCAGAACCACTGGTACTTGTCGCTATAAGATTGCTACCACTAAGCGATATACCAGCTTGTTTATCAGATGGATTCCAAGTTGTCGGAGGAAGTGCAACTGCAACTGAGCCGTATGCAGCCAACATTTGCTGTATCGCACTCATTAGCTCACCCCCACACCCGTAATAGACCAATCTAGTTCCACAGCATCCCAGACAAGCGTAGCAAAACCATCAGCTGCCAAAGTCCGACTGCCTGTAGTACCAACCCCCAGAAGGCGCATCGGATCAGTAGTCACGGAAATGGTAATCACACCAGCGCCGTGTTTGTTTTGAATAGATATCGTAGTACCGTCTACCCAAGCTTGATTTGCATTGCTATCTATCGTGAAAGTTCTAGCGGTAGTGTCAGCCGCTGGGTGTCGAACATTCTTCCCAGCACTAGTCTTAGTTACCGTGTAGTTCACTATTTGCGGATTTGGTGGGATATTTCGATACCCGACTTCAACATCACCCGCTCCGAGTAATGAATTACCATTGACCGTCCTAGCATTAGTACCGGAAACCAAAGTAGCTTGCTTTGCATCCAACGCAGCTTGAGTCGTAGTGCTGATCGGTTTATTTGCATCCGATGTGTTATCAACGTTACCTAGCCCGATTTTAACCTTGCTTGTACTTTCCCCTACTCGCAGATTTACAGCAGGCAGATACACTTTCGCACCTGTGCCATAGCTCAAAAGAGATCCACTTTTCGCAGCTACTTTTACACTTGCACCTACTGTTGTAGCTTCCGATTCGACTCGAACAAGATTGTTAAAGCTGGAACGTCCCCAAGGTGTAGCAGCATGAAGTAAGTCTGTATCTTCGTCATACGCAAGACTCGCTACTGTGCTGATTGCTCCGTCTAAAGTGCATTTAGCATTTGGTTGAAATAGAGCCAGTTCCGTGTGGTAGATGTGGGCTATTTGATCTGCGCTTGGGGCTGTAGCTCCTGCACGAAGCAAAGCAATAGCCCCCCGATGCGGAGATGTACCAGTTCGGGACAATCCAACACGTAGTACGCCAGTAGTATTAGTCATCGTTGTAGATAGAGCGCCAGATGCAGCTAATACATCGTTTATATAAATGTATGCTGTTGTAGCAGATCGCATGACTAAAATACAAAGCGGTACATTAGACGGTTGCGCGACAGCTTGTGCAATCAAGGCATCAACCACACCATTATGCATATAAAGAGAAATCTTATTATCTCCCTCTACCTGCAACACGAGATTACCAAGCGCAGTACCATCACCTCTCGATATCAGTACACCAGCAGCACCTCCAGCAGTCGGCAGCGTTGCCCTCAGCATGTAATGAAATTCGCCTGTACCAAAATCCAGATTAGAATTGTAAGGCTGCTCTAAATAGTTTGCGCCTGAGAATCCAGAGTACCAGACCAGTTGCGCACCTACTGCAGCCTCTGTTTTTGTCAGTGTGCCATTGACGACCAAGCTGTTGTTTTTAACTGAGCGATCTGGTTCTGCGAGTTTGACTGAAATGCTGTCGATAATCTTTCGTTCTGATGCCCCACTCGCACACAAAATAATCGGTACATTATTAGCCGATGCAACGAAACTAAACGAGTAGGTGCCTGCTGCTCCTGTAATTCCTATTGGTACAATTGGATTTACTTGGTAGACATACACATTACTGTAAGTGACGGTTGTTAGCGTCACTGTATATGTCTTACCTGCTACTGTGCTGCTTGTAAACTCAATAAGTCTGTCGGAGCTAGCTCCAGATGTAACGTCTACCTGATTCACACCATTGTTATTTACCGCCGTGGCAGAGAGCGTCCACCCATCAAGTAATCCAGTACCCGTAAATGTAGAGTCTATTTGCGT
>Ga0181346_1000006_pt1 | contig 97766 bp, 133 predicted proteins | sample Su13VDMM15DN_FD_130100 | JGI IMG/M metagenome (GOLD analysis project Ga0181346, IMG submission 130100) | Freshwater viral communities from Lake Michigan, USA - Su13.VD.MM15.D.N | ecosystem: Environmental > Aquatic > Freshwater > Lake | place: USA: Michigan | collected 2013-07-15 | reverse complement strand
AGGGATGGCCCCCGCCCCCCCATTGGTCATGGAGGACCGACAGATGAAGACGAGAGCGCACCGAGCCCTGGACAGCCTGGTCATACAGGGGAACGACGACAGGGGCAGGGAGATTGCCCAGTTGCGGGTGTACAGTCAGGACGACGCAGACCAGATAGCAGCGCAGGCTATGGGGTGGGCCTGCCAGAACGCCCGCAAGCCTAGCCCCGCATTGTTGAAGATGGCCAAGGAGTTGGTCGCCTGGGGGGAGCAGGAGGAGTAGCCGACGAGAAGGCGAAGGATGGTCGGTCCAATGGGCCGGCCGTCTGACCGCAGATTTCGCAGGAATAGGAATGCTGGCGACGAAATGCATCGTCCCGCCGACGTCGTACGAATTTCCAAGGTTTTCACAGGACCAGCTGTCAAATTCGCCCGGGAGGACCGACACTGTGTCACACAGCGTCCAGGAGGCACCAGGCGCCCCTCATTGCCCCTCGAAGCCCCACGGAGCCCCTCGAAGACCTGTGCGCCCCTCATGGGACCACGGACGACACATCAGACAAATGGCTGACATTTCTCGGACACCAGCCCCATTTCAGCTAGAGTAAGAGTTCGACACCATCCCAGAAACCCGGCACACGATAGCCCGGAAAATTTCGGGAAATTTCGGAAGACATAGACGATCAGGAGGATCGCATGACGGACATTCAGGCACAGGACGGCCCCGGGACGAACCAGCGCCCTGCCGAGGAGACGCCCGCGCCCCCGCCCACGCAGCATCCCTACGCCAAGGGCGGCAGGTACCGGATCATCAAGGACGGGGCCCGCCTCTGGGGGTGGAAGCCTATCACCGGGGGCTGGCAGGGCTGGGGCCGGGCCGTCCCTGTGGGGGAGGTCCTTACCTGCAAGGGCTGGCGTCCTGGGATGGGATCGGACCCGGGACCGGACATCGTCCAGTGGGAGGACCCTGTTGGGACCTTCGTCGAGTTTCACCCCTCTGCCGGCAAGGGTTGGTTTACCCGGCCGGACGACAGCTACCTCGAACTGGTGACGGACCAATGAGCGACACCCAAGACAAGATCGTGCTCTCCCCGGCGGAGAAGAAAATCGCGGCAGCGGCGCTCGTCCTGCTGGAGAAACCCAACGGGTGGACGCAGGGGTCCTCGGCCAAGGACGCGGAGGGGAACAAGGTCATGTACGACAGCTCCAAGGCGTGCAGCTTCTGCATCCTCGGGGCTCTGCACCGGGTGGCTTTCAGGCAGGGTCGTACCGGCATGACCCAGGAGAAGATCGCGGCTCTCGCCAACATCGCCAACAAGGTGCGGGAGATCATCGGGGTCAGGCCGATCATCGAATGGCACGACAGCCCGCTGCGGAAGAAGGCCGACGTCCTGGCGGTCCTCAAGGAGATGGCATGACCAAGAAACTCGTACGAGAAGCCCGGCAGCTGGCCGGCGACCTGGCCCTGGGGCACTACAGCATGGCGGAGGCCACCGCGATGATCCGCAAGCTCGCCACGGCGCTGGAGAAGACCCAGGGCGAGGTCGCAGCCCGCACCCGCTATCAACCCCGCACCAAGAGGACTGCCTGATGGCCTTGAACACAGAGAACCTGCAAATCCTGATCGACCACATGAAGGTCATGCCGAAGCGGGCCTTCAACATGGGCGACTGGTTGATGGGTCCCGCCGGGGCCTACAATTTCGCCGGGCAGCTGGAGCAGGACCAAGCCAAGGCCATAATCGAGGCCCAGAAGACCGCCGAGCGTGGCCACCCCTGTAAGACTGTCGCCTGCATAGCCGGGGAGGCGGTCCTGCTCGCCAAGGCGCGGGGAGAAGAATTGGGAGCCCTGGGTTTTGCTCCCGCCGCCGCTGAGTGGTTGGGCCTGACCCTAGGACAGTCGATGGCCCTGTTTACGCCAGGTATGGATGACCTGCCCGCCAAGCGGACCGGCGGTATGGTGGGGATCAGCAAGGACGAGGCGATCAGGACCTTGGAGAAGCTGCTGGAGACCGGTGAGGTCGACTGGAGCCATCTGGTCAAGCCGAGGAAGAAGAAGGAGACCGCCTGATGGCCACCAAGACCCCTATGGGGATGCTCGCCCACTTCCGCACCCTCGACGCCGAGGGACAAGTCTACGATGTTAGGCTCCAATGTCGGGACAGGAGTAATTTCGGAGCCTGGTCCGCCGTGCTGTCTTACGACGAGCTCGGTCTGATCATCCGTCCCCATAGACCGCACGGCTTACCGGACAAGGAGTGGGGGGATGCCGACTACGTGACCCTGATCCCTTGGACGGCCGTTGACGTCTGCCAGGTCCGGGAGGTCTAGGCCCAGCTCGGGCATACTGCAAATGGGGGGCCCCGAAGGCGCCTTCAGTCCGACTCTTATCGGCCAGGCTGAAAATTGGGCTTTAAAGGCAAAAAAGGCGTTAACCTTTGAGTCATGGGGGCGACGGTGGGGGCGACCCCCTAGACACCAGTGTCTCCCCCATGACCCACCCCTTGACCTGCCGGACACACCAGCCATAGTTAGAGAACAGACCAAGGAGGGTCACAGAGATGGATTATTGGCGGATCAGCGTCACATGCACGGACGGCAGCGTGACGCACATATTCAAGATGGGGGACAGTCCGCTGGACGCGGTGTCTCGCCTGTTCGTTAACCCGACCAAGGAGCAACGGCGCGCTCTGGACTTCGTCCGTCCAAACGGCGTCGGCATGGTGGTCAGCAGGGTCGACCAGCCCGGTGATGACCGCTGATGCAGAAGCATGAACGCGAGGCCCTGCGGACGATCCGGCAGATGGCCCAGAGCGCCGGCGGCGATGCCAAGCACACGACCGGGGGCCGAGGGCACACCAAGATCGAGATCACGATTGGTGAAAAGACCCGCCTGGTCACGATCAGCAGTTCCCCGATCAATCGGGACAACGCCCTCAACAACATTCGCCAGGCCGCCGGCCGGGCAATTAGGGAGATGACGAAAAGTGACTGACGAGAGCAACGACGCCGGGATTTCGAACGACGAGATCATCATCGCCTGGAACGACGTCGAGGCCGAGGACCCGGACAAGTCGACCGAGTACCTGTTCGCCCGGGTGCGGGACTTCTTCGACCAGAAGATCGACGACGGCGATATCGCGGTCGCCCTGGCCGACGAGGAGGCCCAGAAGCGGGTCGCCGAGATCGAAGCGGAGCTCGATATGATGGGCGTCCTGTTCGAGGGCCCGAACGGCAAGCAGGTCATCTACATCGACGAGATCATCATCGTCGGCCCCGATGCCGAAATCCCCGGGATCAATTTCTTGGACGAAGGCGGGACGATTTCCAAAGTGGTGCCGAAGGAGGTCTGGGAGCGGGCCTACAAGCCGGTCGACGACGGGGATGATTGAGCATCCCGACGGCCGGGGCCCGTATTTCGAGCTGATATGCTGCGGCAAGACCTACGAGATGACGGCCTTGGTATCCCCGGAGGATTACGAATGGGCGAAGGACCGGGGCAACTGGTTCGTCACCCACGCGATCCACAAGAAGTGGAAGACCATGTACCCGGTGCGCTCGGAGGGCGGTCGGCTGATCTGGTTACATAAGGAAGTCCTTATGCGCGCGGTCGGCCCCCATTCCGACCCCCGGTACCACATCGGAGACCACATGAACGGGAACAAGATGGACGCCCGGCGCGGCAATCTCCGATGGGCGACTTTCCAGATGAACGCCCGGAACGTGCATGGCATCATCACCCGGCAGTTCGAATTGCCGCTGTAACCCATTGACAACACAGGCGTATAGTACAGAGTACCTCAAGCCACCTAGCCCATGGAGGGGCCGATAAATGGACCGTATACACCAGAAACGTCTCGAAAAGCTGATCACGCATCTGGAGAAGATGCCGGCAGAGGCGTTCGATATGTCCGGATGGATCGACGGCGCCGCCGTCTTCGACATAGAGAACTACAGCAACCTCTACGAAGTCGTGGACGACGACAAGGTCTGGAAGATGGCCCGGGACGAGGCTGTCCGGGTGACCGGGTTGCAGAAGAAGGCCCTGGATGCCCCCGCCTGTGGCACCGTCGCCTGCATCGCCGGAGAGGCCTCCTTGCTGGCCCTGGCGGCCGGCTTCCGCCCGAAAGATAGCGAGGAACCCTTGGATGACTGGGGCGACTACGCCGCCACGTACCTGGGCCTGACTCTGTTGCAGCGGTCGGCGCTGTTCATGCCCCAACCCATGAGCCTCTGGAATACCATCACCAAGGAACAGGCGATCAAGGTCCTCACGCACTTCAACGACACCGGCGAGGTCGACTGGACGGTGGCCGGCGTCCCCGTTTACTCCAAGATCACGGCGGACAACCAACAAGTCGCCGCCTGATCCTTTCCTTGACCATCACGGCCCCTGTGCCATCGTAGACGTACAACAAGACCCTCCTGCCCAGCACACCCCCCGCCAGGCAGGAGCAGGGGAGATCGGCCCACTCGCACCCAGCCGGTCTCCCCCACCTTTTGACGCATCACGGAGGATGCCTTGGCCGACCGGTACCCCCTCGTCCACAAGAAGCCCTGCAACGAGTGTCCCCGACGACGCCGATGGAAGACGTCAAGGCCCTGTACCAGCGGGCCCAGAAGATCAGCACCGTTCTGATCTGACTTTGCAACCACTTGCAGGGCCTGCTAATCCGGGCAGGCCCCAACAACGAGAGCCCCGATGCCGCTGAACATCACGAACCGCACTCCGCCGCCCCCGCCTAAGCCTGCGCCGAAACGCCTGGTCATCGGCGACAAGGAGCCGGGGGAGGACAAGGTTACCGCCGCCGACCTCGGCGGGACGCCCTGGGAGCTCGCCAAGCCGAAAACCAAGGCGCTATTCGACATGCCGCCGCTCGCGGACGCCCTGCTCAACAAGGGCCAGCTGGGAGACATTCAGGCGCTCCGGGACGAGCTCGCCAAGCACACCTACGACCTGTCGTACGTGATCTGGTTCCACCGCTGGAAGCAGGTCGCCCAGGCGTCCGTCGACGTGGTCACGGCGATCCTGAAGGACGACCGGCCGGCTATGGTCGAGTGCCTCCGGGAATACTGGAAGATCGTCGAGCGCAAGAAAAACTACTTGAAGCAGGGGGTATAACCCCTACCGTAAGACGAAGACCAAGGAGGGTCAGAATGGAATCCAAGAACAACGACTACCGGGCCGGCGCCGGCCGGACAGCGGCGGTGGCCTACAGCATCGTCAGCGATGGCCCCCTGCACGGAGAGGAGATGAACACGATCATTGGAGATATGATCGGGGACATTTGCCACTACGCGGAAAGCCTGGGTTATGACGCCGCAGACCTCGTCCGGCGCGGCCTTGACCATTGGTCGTCCGAGAGGATGGACCCGGACGGGCAGCTTCCCTTCCAGCACGCCACAATCACTTTCGGAACGCCGAGCCTCATGCCGGAACCGAAGACCGAGGACCCGGTGATCTGGGTGGCGACGATCTCACACAAGCACGGCCACAACTTCTACGTCGACACCACGGACGACGGCCTGACCAAGCAGATGGCGCAATACTGCCGGGACTGCTGGGATGAAGTTTCAGACCACGACGAAGTGCCGGACGACCATACCGGCATCCCGGATCAGATGGTGATCGACTTCTACTTCGAGCACAACGATCAGGAATACATCGACGTCCACGACAGCGCGAAAGTGCCTGGCCTGAAGACCGCCTTGAAGGAGGTCTACGGGTATCTGATCGAGGAGCCGGAAACCTCCGCCTTCTATCGCCTGTTCGCCACCAAGGAGTTAGGTCGCAAGGAGCTGGCCGAGTATTGCCGTGAGATGTGGTCCCACGTGTCGCACCCGCAGCCAGCCCCTGACGACGATGACTCGGTCATCGAGGACTTCTTCGAATACGCTGGGGACACGGGGTATTACCTGTCCCAGGAAGGATGGTACACGCCGGAATGAGCCAGAGAATGGAACGGAGAGGCTTCCCGGTAGAAAGCCATCTGGTAGGCGACGACCCAAAGCCGAAACCCGCTATCGTCGTCTCGTGCTCGAAATGCCCGAAGAAGGATTTCTTGATAGCCGCGAACCTGAGCGGCTCCGTGCCGCCGGAAGCCGGCGAGAAGTTGTTCCGCAAACGCGGATGGTCCATGGGGTCGAGCCGGACCAAGGACAAGTGCCCGACGTGCGCGGGCTGGGAGCGCGCCAAGTCAGCACCGGAAGCCGGCCTGGATCGGCTGGTTCACATAGCCGAGGGCGCCGCCCTGGAAGTCCGCAACACGCGGGACCACGAAATCCATGACCTGCCGGCCGAGCCTCCGCCGGCGAAGCCCATCAAGCCCATAAAGCCCCGGAAGCCTCGCTCTGCCCCGGTGGCGCCTCTTGCACCCCCTCCGCCGCGCGAGCCAGAGAAAGAGCCGACCATGCCTATTCCAGAAGAAGACCGGCAAGATCGCCCCGGCGCCGAGATCGGGATCACCGCTGATCCGCCGAGGCAGCCGACCCGGGCCCAGAGGCGTGCGGTAGACGAGGCCCTGGCGCACTACTACGACCCGGAAGCCGAGATGTACAATGGCTCCTGGTCGGACAAGAAGCTGGCTGAAAAGATGGATGTCCCCCGGGCGTGGATCGCCGAAGTGCGGGAGGCCTTGTACGGACCCGACCGGTCCAAAGCCGCTGATCAGAATACGGTGAAGCTGGATGCCTACCGAGCGCGGCTGGTCCAGCTGGAGGAGGACTTCCTCAAGGCGATGGAGGATTTCGACAAACGCCGGAAGGAAATATCTGACCTGCTCGACAAGCTGGCCGCCGGTCTCCAAGGATGACTGAGCCCGTCAAAGCCACCCGTCGCTGCGGAGACTGTACGGCCTGCTGCACCGTGATGGCCGTCGTCGAGCTGGAAAAGCCGATGCGGGCCAAGTGCCCACACATCTGCTCGCGGGGCTGCCGCATATACCAGACCCGACCCGACTCCTGCCGAACCTGGTTCTGCGCCTGGGCCCTGGGTCATCTGCCCCGAGACTGGAAACCGAACAAGATCGGCATGCTGATCGACATCGGACAAGGCAAGGACTGGACCGCCCATGTTACGCCGGGAACGACCGACGAAGCATGGAGGCGGACTTATATAAGTCTTGGCCTCAAGGCGGTAGCCAAGGATGGGTTGATCATCCGCACGCTGTCGGCCAAATCTCAGGGGGTGTTCATGGACGGAAAGTACATGGATTTGAACACCGAGAAGTAGCTGGGTTGTACTCTCCGTCATGGCTGGTTAAAGGGTTGTCCACAGCCCGACTGACCCGTAGGCTGTTTGAGAGTTTCGGGGAGTTTCTATGCAGACCTCAGTTGAGGACATTCGCACCGGTCGTATCTGCCAACTGTGCTTCGGGCGTCTCGACCCGTCCCCGGAAAAAACACCCCGGACCTGCCAAGCGTGCGAAGACCTGATCGACGACCTCGTCTCGCCCATGGCCCGCAGGCCAGAACCCCGAAGCTGGCGAGAAGGCTGACCCAGACCTCGGTAAGAATTGCAAGTGGTTGCAATCCAGTTTTCTGGGCATGACCCTCATCTGAACCGTCGCGTCCCCAGGAAAACGTGGTAATCCAGCATGGATCGCTACGGGGGCACGCATGACCGACTTCTACACGGGACAGGACCGCAACGGTGTGTCGAAGAAATTCGGCATGCGGGTGGTGGCCGGCGAGACGGATATCTACGCCCAGTACGCGGCGTCCGACTCGGAGGTCCTTGGTGCTGATGGTCAGCCCCGCCTTGGGGTGTCGACGACCAAGAAGACCTTCACGGACTGCTTCTCAGGCTCCGCCATTGACGCGACCCTGTGGGAGACGATCACCGACACGGGGGGTATGACCAAGACGGTCAGTGCCAGCACCCTGACGGTGGGTATGGGCACGACCAATGGCGCCGAGCTGATCCTTCGGTCCGTCGAGACCTTCACGATCCCGACCGATATCCGAGCCATCCTGTCGCTGTCGCAGCGCCTGGCCGCGAACCAGGTCCGGATCAGCCTGATCGAAGTCGACGCCACCACGCTGGCTGCCGTGGCCCACGCGAGCCTGTCCGGAGACTACAAGAACCGGGCCAGCATGTATTTCGGGAACACGACCACGGCGGCCCGTGCGGAACTGGAGACGATCTCTGAAGACAGCTCGGTCCTAGCCGTCAACACGACCGCCTCGCAGAGCCTGACCACTGGTGGTGAGTACGCCATGGTTGTCCGGCCGCAGGACGTCTTCTACCACGCACAGGCCAAGGACGTGGTCACCGCCCCCACGGCCACGGCTCTCCGCCTGAGCTCGCAGGTCCCGCACCCTGGCCGACTGTACAAGCTGCAACTGCACTTCAAGAATGGTTCTACGCCGGCCACGAACACCAACGTGGTGATCTCCCGGATCGCCTGCCTGGATATCGACGAAATCGCCGTGACCCTGAGCACCGGGCGGACCCTGGCGCCTGCGGCGGTGGCTCCTGTCGGCGGGTCCGGCTCCAGCGCGGTCACCCAGTACGCGGAAGATGCGGCGCATGGGTCGGGGGACTCCGGAATTGGCGCCCTCGGGGTCCGCAAGGACACGGCGGCGTCTTTGGCCGGCACGGACGGGGACTACACCCTGGCGATTTACGACAGCGTCGGTCGTCTGCATACGCGGATCGGCGCCATCGACGCCAACGAAGGGCATATCGGCGAAGTCGCGGGCAGCATGATCACCGTGTCGGTGACCCCGACGATCTCGACCTCGGCCTACGCGGCGGACGACGTGGTCGGCGGCATCATCACCCTGTCGGCCATCGCCCGGGCTACGGCCAAGAGCGGCTACATCACGTACATCGACATTGTTTCGAAGACGGCGGTGGCGCAGGCGCTCGATATCATCCTGTTCAAGGCCACGCCGGCCAGCGGCACCTACACCGACAACGGGGCTCTGACTCTGTCGGCGGGGGACGAAGCCAACATTCTTGGCCATGCCCGGATTGACACCTGGCGCCCCCTCGGAGGAACCAAGACGGTCGGCGCGGTGGAGTGCCGCATTCCGTTCCAAGGGCAGGCCGGCACCGACCTGTTCATCCTGATCCTGACCCGTGGTGCGTTTACGCCCGGCACCACGTCGGACTGGACGCTGAAGGTGACGGCGGACAACAACTGATGGACCCGACCCGCCGGCGACGATTGATTTTGAGCCGCCGCGCGACCGGCTCCATGCCGGCTCAAACGGCGGTGCTGGATAGAATGTCGGCGCTGGGAGTATCCCCCGACGCGACCCGGGAAGGCCATCTTCGCACGTTCATCGACAGTGTCTTCACCGCCGGTGGCTGGACAAAGATGGACCTGCTGTATCTGCTGGTGGGTCACGCCGACGCGGCCACCCGGATCAACCTCGTCAACCCCGGCACGTACGACCTCACCAAGGTCAACACCCCGACTTTCACGGCAGACGGGGGCTGGACCAGTGCGGCGTCGTCGTACCTGGATAGCGGGTTCAACCCGTCCACGGCCGCCGGCAGGAAACTCGCCCAGGACGACGTCTCGTACGGATTCGCCACACTCACGGACGCGGCGGACAGCAACAACGTCAAGGCGCTGGGTGGCGTCGCCAACATGCGGACCATGCCGCGCCGGGCGACGGGTGGGGACTGGATCATGTACGGCGGGTCGACGACGGTGAACGTCATTGTTTCCGCCAACACGGGGAAAGGCCTGTATGGTATGAGCCGGTCTGCGGCTGGCTCGTACACGCCCCAGAAGAACGGCGTGGCCCAGGCGTCGGTAGGCCAGACCTCAACAGCTCCGACCAATGCCAACTTCCTGATCTTGACGTCGGACGGGACGAACCTGACGTCCAAGCAGGTGGCCCTCGGCTTCGTCGGCCAGGCGATCTCCGACGCGGAGCATACCGCCCTGTGGAACGCCTATGTCGCCTTTATGACGGCTATCGGCAGTAGCGCGACCTGATCCTTCCTCGGGGAGCCGATTGCCCGTCTTGACGACGCACCCTGTTTCTGTGTCAAGTTATCCCCAGTCTGGATAATGGGGTACGGGCATGACTACGAGGGTGTCGTTCGCAGCCATAAAGAAAGCCGTGTCCGGGTATTACGGCGTGCCTGTCGAGGACATAGATGGTGATCGCCGGTTCGGGCACATCATCCTGGCTCGACAGATGGTGTGGCGGCTGGCGCGGGAATACACCGACCTGTCGACGCCCTCTATAGGGAGGCTGTCAGGTGGTCGAGACCATACAACGGTCTGCGCGGGCACCCTATCCCTGGCCAAGAAGCTGGAGCGGGAGCCTCGGTACGTCCGGGATTACTTGATCCTGTCTGAGATGGTAGCCCGGCTGCAAAACCCCTTGTCACCAGCCCCCCAGAGCCTACCCTAATGTGTAGATCAAGGAGGATCACCCGCATGACTGCCGCCATATTTGCCGCCATCGCCCTGCTGCTGAAGACGAACGAGAAGAAGATCGTCGCGGTCATCGAGGGCTCGCCCGGCACCCGTCTTACCCCGGAAGACCTGGAAAAGTGGTTCGCCTCCGCTGACCCACACCGACCGACCAATACGCTTCAGATGACGGCCTTCGACACCGCGCAGAAGATGTTCCCGGGGCAGACCCTCGGGTTGGACCCGTTGCAGGACGCCCAACTGAAAATGTGGACCGCCTGGTGGCTCATGGAGGCCCAGAAGGAAATCGCCGAGCACTACCGGCGCTGCTTCGAGCGTATGGTGGAACTGGTGCAGGACGATCCGACTATGTCTCCGGAGATGGCGAACACCATGCGCGAGGTCTTCGAAACCTTGATCCATGAGACGGATCAGCGCATCGAAAGCATCAACAAAGTTCAGGAGCCGGCCGAAGATGTCCGACGAGCCCGTAAAAACCGTGGTCCTTTTTCGCAAGTACCTAACCGGTGATGTCGTCGCCGTGCTGCCGGAGCACTCGGCGGACCCGGAAGGCAACTACGCGGTCGCGGTGGGGCAGGGTGTCGGCTACTACCCGGTAGACCCCCAGAGCGTGATCCAGGTCACGGTGCCGGCGTCGCCGACCGAGTACGCCCGCCTGAAGCGGGATGTCGAGACGATGCCGACCATCGACCAGCTGGAGCTGTTCGCGGGGGCCGTTAACGGCCTGGCCTTGACCGACTGGAAAGCGATCCGCAAGGGCAACGCCGAGCGGTACATGCTGTACCCTCGCTTCAAGCAGGCCCACAGCCGATCCCGCCGGAAATCTCCTTGACCATCTGGGGACAACTCGTACAGTAAGAGGGTCTTCCAGCCCCAAGTAGCGAATGCGGGTTTCGCCCGTTGGCCCCTCGAAAGGCCGCACCTAAATCAGCAAGGTGACCAGCCACGCGGGGCTGGAAGATACCAAGGTGAGAGAGGCGGTTGGGTACCGGGACGTTCCCAGGAGCCGCTCGACAGGAGGTCCGTAGTGGGTGGAACCACGCGGGCCTCCCGCCATTTAGAGCCTCTTGCATCTCGTAAAACGCTGTGCTGATATTTTGGCAGTTTCGGGAGAGCCCCATGCGCGAGAAGTTCAGCGACAGTCGGAAGAAGACGCCGCAGGTGATCCCTGACGAAGACTATGAACCCGCCATCATCAAGTTCCTGCACCCACGAGGCTACGGCTTCCTGGAGCGGACCGGAGGCGGCAAGGACGTCCATTTCCACATCGACCGGCTCGACCCCGCTGTGGTCAAGACCATGGAAGTCGGCAAGGCGATCCGGGTCTACGTGATCGAGGGGACCAAGGGTCCGGTGGCCGACAGCGTCCGCCCCGCATAATGCAACCACTTGCAATCGAAGAGAGCCGCTTTGAGCCTGTGCGCTTCGAGCCCAAGAAGGGTGAGCGCCTGATATTCCTGACGCGCGGCTACGAAGCGATCATCGACGAGGCCGACTACCCGCTGGTCTCGAAGTACAGCTGGCGGGTCCAGTTCGGCAGAAACACCTGCTACGCAGCCTCACAGGAGCCCGGGACCCGCAAGAAGCTCTACATGCACCGGATGGTGGCCCAGGCTCGTACAGCCGGCGTGGTGGATCACTGGGATTTCTGCGGCCTGAACAACAGGCGGAAGAACCTGCGGGTATGTGGCTTCGGGTCGAACGCCCAGAATATGAACGCCAAGTTTCGGATCAGCGCGGCCGGCTTCCGAGGCGTAGACAAGCGGGGGCATCGCTGGCGGGCCAAGCTGAAATTCGATGGCCAGTACCAGCACATTGGCTACTACGACTCGCCGATTGAGGCGGCCTTGGCCTACGACGAAGCGGTGCTGAGGCTGTACGGGCCGCACGCCTGGACGAACTTCAACAACGACCGGTTCGACCCGCCTATGGAGCACTCCATGAGCACGGACCAAGACGAAGACGATCAAATTCCCTTCTGACCGAACAACCCTATTGTCACCCGGTTATCCCCAGCTATAGTCTGAGGGTAACTACAGGGCCATGGAGGGCCCACCGGGGTTTATCCCGGCATCAACCGACGAACAGAAAAGGGGCCACGGATGGCCAAACTGCATGAGGTGCTGGCTGTCGAGGGTGACCTGAAGGGCACCGCCGACAAGATCATCACGGAAACCCGGGCGACCTTCGACAAGAAGCCGGACCACTTCCAGGAACAGACGGCCGAAACGAAGTATTTCGACGACAGCCAGCAGAACCTGAACACCAGCGAAACCAAGGCCCTGGTCACCACGGTCGGCGCCAAGCTGAAGTACATGACCGGCGCGGTCGGCCGATACTTCGACGCCTTCCTGTCGAAGGAACTGACCAACCAGGTCGCCCACGCCGACGTTGTCGTCAACGGCGTGGTCATCTTCGGCAACGTGCCGGCCACCGCCCTGCTGGGCATGGAAAGCCGGCTGAAGGAACTGCGCGCCGTCTACGAGGCCATCCCGACCCTGGCGCCGGGCAAGGTCTGGGAGCCGGACGCCGTCCGTCAGGGGGTGTACCTGAACAAGCACCCCGAGGAGCGGTCGGTCACCCGCCGCACCCTGACCCCCTTCGAGCTGTCGCCGGCGACCAAGGAACACCCGGCCCAGGTCAAGGCGCTGGAAGTCGACGTCCCGGTGGCCAAGAAGGTCGTGCAGGAAGCTTCCGGCATGCTCTCGGCCGGCGAGAAGTCCGACCTTCTGGAACGCCTCGACGCCCTGATCCGGGCGGTCAAGAAGGCGAGGCAGAAGGCCAACGGCGCTGACCAGATCAACGGCGACGGCTTCGGTGCCGCCCTGTTCGGCTACCTCCACGCCGGCCTGAAGTAATCGAGATTGGGGGTGGTGAGCGGGCTGATCCGCCCCACCCCCTCCAGAGCCCAAAAGGGACAGACTTGCTGTAAGCCTTGTTGTTGTATTGATAGCTGCTTGGACTTCGCCTTGCGTGGTTCAGAAACAGTAGCTGATCAGCGTGATATCCCTAAGACTTAAACAGACGGAGTTCCAGACACCCGCTTAAGACGTCCTGACCAATGCAGGTCCGGGGTTCGAGTCCCCGAGGGCCAGCCAAATCTCTTGGAAGAAACTACAAGGTATTTGGTGGCCCTTAGCTCAGTGGTAGAGCAGCACCAAATGAAAATGAGGCGTCTAGGTCGTAAGTGTTGGACGAAGCCGACTGTCATTAGCTCAATGGTAGAGCTACGGATTCATAATCCGTCGGTTCGGGGTTCGATACCTCGATGACAAACCGGGGGGTCAGGATAGGCAATGCCTGGCCCCCCACCTTGTCTTTGAAGGACCAGGAGGGTCCGTGCCCAAATATGAAATTTACGTCGACGGCGGGATCGTTGAGCAGCACTCGGCAGGCGCCGGCGCAGCCGTTCTCTACATCGACGGGCAGCTGCATTCGGCGGCCATCGTCACGGCCCCGCAGCTCTCGAACAATCAGGCGGAACTGCTCGGCGCGATCATCGCCTTCGAGCGCATCGTCCCCTACTACATGGCCCGCCGCTGCTCGGATTGCGGCGTCCTCGGGTTCAAAGGGGTTTGCACCAACGACGTGATCTGCAACATCGGCGAGGACAAGGTGAAGGCCTGCCCGTGGCCGGAATTCACAATCTGGTCGGACAGCCAGTACGTCGTGAAGGGCCTGACCCAATGGGTAAGCACTTGGCAGGCCAAAGGGTGGAAAACCGCTGACGGAAAGCCGGTGCTGAACCAACCCTATTGGGAAGGCCTACTGGCCCGCAGCAAGATCGGTAACTGGACCATGAAGCATACGCCGGGACACGCCGGCAAAATGGGCAATGAGATGGCAGACGCCCTTTGCGCGCTCGGAAAGGCGCTTCAGGCCGAGCATCTCAACGCCGGCAATGCAAGCTGGGGTGTGTACGACCTGGATGCAGCGACTGTGGTGGATTTGATCCATGGGGTTCCGCACAAGAAGGCCTTCGCGCTGGTCAAAGACTACTTCGTGCTGACGTCGTGGCACCGGGTGAGAACAAACCGGAAGCTATGGTCGCTCGGCTAACAGTTTGACCTACCCGACCCACCAGATAGAGTATCGTAACAACAACAGGGTGTCCGATGTACCAAAGCCAGTATCCCGCCGATCAGGTGCATGATTTCCTGTTTCTCGACACGGTGCAGCGGGCCCACGACCACGGGCTGACCTTCGACTACCACCTGCGGCCGGCGTCTGCCGCCGAGGTCGAGCAGGGCTTGTACGAGTTCATCAAGGCGGACCTGGCGCACCACGAACACACCCTGACGACGAACATTCCGTCTTTCGGTGACCGCTGGCTGCACACCTCGAACATGCAGAAGGCCATCCGGCGCGGCAACTTCAAGCAGGCCTGGCGGTCGGCCAACTGGCTGATCGAGCACGAGTTCGAGGACAAGATGTGGACCCGGCTGTCGGTCATCGCCGCCGAGGACATTGCTTTCGGCGACCCCTACCTGACGGCCATCGCCGTCTACGCCACCCGGTCGAAGACCACCCGGAACAAGCTGGGCCCGAAACTGCTGTCGTGGCTCCTGACGCAGATGTGCCGGCCCGACATGCCGAAGTCGCGGGACTTGACGGACCCCTTCGTGAGCTCGCTGGCCGACGGCAACCCGATCCAGCAGGTCTACGAGGCCAGCATCGGCCGGGACCCGGTGGAGATCATCAGCAGGATCGCCGACGACGGCAACCCGTTCAACGAGCGGATGGGCCTGCTATGGAACTTCTACCCCCGCGAGCTGATCATCGAGGGCAAAAAGTACACGGACGGCCTGACCGCCGAGCACCGCGAGACCCTGATCGAGGTGATGCGGATGCCGGGCTTGATCAGCTACCTGTTCCACTGGACGCGGACGGCGACCGGCTACGGCCTGAACGTCCCGGTGCCGTTGGTGTGGGAGCGCCTGTGCCAGGCCACTAAAGCCTCGGCGGACCTCGATCCGTACCACCCGACCATGATCCCCGGGAACCCGGACGAGATCGCGGCCTTCGTGCATCTGGGCGCCAACGCGGACTTCCTGCTGGCCGCTGCGGTTGACCAGCATACCCACTACGGGCGCAAGGCCATCGGTTACTGGCTCAAGGCCTCGCCGGCCATGGCGGAGCACGCCTTGCAACCACTTGCAACCTTCACCGGCGCGGTCAAGGAGGCCCTTTTCTACGCGGAGGTCGGCCTGCTCGGACCACGCCTGCACTACGACAACTCCGACGCGGCCTTCAAGGGCTTCCGGAACCAGTATTTCTTCGACAACTACCAGCTTGAACCGGACCAGGTCACCGGCCTGATCCATGACGTGGCGCGGGACCTTCGACAGCTGATCAAGGCCCGCAAGAAGGTACTGAGCCTGTGAGAAAGCTGACAGAAATTGAATGGTCCGGGTTCCTGCGCACCATTACCGCAAGCCCGCAGTTCGCGGACTGGCGGCTGGTGCCTATGCACACCCCGCTGCGCAAAGTGCCCCGTCTGAGCACGCACGGCGCCGACCTGCTCCTGGCGGCCGAGACCTTCACATTCGTCCTGGAATGGGAGCCCGAGATTGCCGTGCGGCCCGGCCTGCTGGCGTCCCGATTGGCGCCGAAAATGCTGGAGGCCCTGCGCAGCCCCCCGCCGGCGGGCCAGAACAACGTGCTTGGCTTGTTCAAGTCGACCTTGGCGTACCTCAAGGACGGGTCGTCGGTCAGGGTCAAATTCGATATTGCGTACGTCAAGGAGGACTAGATGATCCCGATCTCCAAGCCGTCCGTCGGCATCGAAGAGGCGGAAGCCGTTGCCCGGGTCCTGAAGTCAGGCTGGCTGACCAACGGGCCTGTCGTGCGGGAGTTCGAGCAAGCCCTTGAGAAGCGGTGGGGGTGGAAGCACGTCATCGCCACGAACTCGGCGACCATGGCCGGCGCCATCTTCTTTGACTGGGCGAAGGCCCGGGACCCGCATCTCTGGGCCATCGCTTTTCCGAACCTGACCTTCTCGTCCTTGGCGATCCAGTGGGCCAAGCGCGGGGGCAAAATCCTGATCAAGGACGTGGACCCGAACAACTATAACATGGTCATCGGATCGAGTTCGGACTACGTCTTCTCGGTTCCGACCGACTACGCCGGCCGCCCTGTCGAAGGAGTCAGCAATTTCGCCCTGTACGACAGCGCCTGCTACCACGGACCCCGGCGGCACCGAAATCACGCGGTCACATCGTTCTACGCCAACAAGGGTATGACCACCGGCGAGGGCGGCGCCCTGATGACCCAGGACGATGATCTCGCGGCCTACGCTCGCCAGTCTCGCCTGCACGGGATCAGCATGGACGCGCACGGACGGGATCAAGCCGCCGGCCCGGTGCTGGACTACGATGTCGAGATGCTGGGCAACAAGGCGAACATGACGGACATCGCCGCCGCGATGGGTTTGGAGCAGCTGAAGAAGCTGGACGGGTTCAAGACCCAGAGGCTGGCCATCAGAAATAGGTACAGCCGAGGGCTTGCCCTTCAGGGAGCAGCTATTCAGGCCCCCCACGCGGGGCATAGCCTGACGATGATGGTGGTCGAGTTTCTTGACACGACCATGCGGTCCAGGGTGGTCGCGGCGCTCTGGGCGGCCGGTATCCGGGTGTCCAAGCACTACCCGCTGCTGACCGACCTGACGGCCCTTCAGCCGCACATTCTCAGCGGCTGGGACACGCCGGTTGCAACCCGCGCATCGGGCTGTATGCTGTCCCTGCCGATTTACCCCGGGCTCACCGACATGGAGGTCGACAGGATATGCGAGACCATAAACAAGGCGATCTGAAGGACTATTCGAAGGCCGTCGACGAGTGGTCAACGAGCGGTCAATGGTGGAGGACCGCCACCGCTCTGTTCCAGACCATGAAGATCGCCGGCAGTCCGAAAGTCCTCGACGTTGGCTGCAATCAGGGCGCCCTGCACGACGTGCTGCGGGCCTTCAACCCGGCGGCTCGGTATCATGGTGTCGATTACAACCCGGAGGCCATCCAGCTGGGCTTGGAGAAGGCCCCGCACCGACAGCTATGCGCCTTCGACGGCGTCACGATCAAAGAGAGAAACGTCGGGCACGTCGTCTGCATCCATACTCTGCCCCACACGGCGTATCCGGCGGAGCTACTCAAGTCGATGCGCGACACCCTGCAACCTGGCGGGAAGCTGGGCATGCTGGTGGCCAACCCTCGTCACGACAAATGGCTCGCCCTCGACAACCTGCTTTCCGGGTACAAGGGCGATCCAACGATCCGCCAGATGTGGTCGGAGACGCAGCTGCACGACCTGGTTTACGCCGCCGGCTTCCGCAACATCGTCATCACCTATGTCGGCCGAAAGGCCTATTCGTTCCTGGGGGACAATACTCGCCAATGGTTTCAGCTGATCGCGGAGCGGCTCTAGGCCACCTCCTGCTCGACCGGTCCAGCATTGCTCTGGACCTGGCCCAATTCGACAACAAGACGGTGATGATCACGGGCGCCGGCGGTTCCATCGGCGGGGCCCTGGCCAAACGCCTGGAGCACTCGCTGGCCAAGCTGATCCTCGTCGATCACTCGGAAGTCGGTCTGTACCACGCCCATAAGGCCCTGCACGGCCGAGGCACGACGATCCTGTGCGATATCCGGAACTACGAGGCGCTGGACGAGGTCTTCACGGCATACCAGCCGCACATCGTCCTGCACGCAGCGGCGCTCAAGCACGTCCCGATGCTGGAGATCGCGCACAACGTCATGGAGGCGATGACCACGAACATCGACGGGACCGACAATGTCCTGGCCTGTGCGGGCTACCACAAGGCCGAGAAGGTGGTGGTGATTTCGACCGACAAGGCGGTGAACCCGTCTTCGATCCTGGGATTGACCAAGCGCGCGGCCGAACTGATCACCGCCCATTACAGCGACAGCCGGCTGTACCCGGCGACCCAGTATTCCGTGGTGCGCTTCGGCAATGTCGTGAACTCGGCGGGGTCGGCCGTCCCCCTGTTCCGTGAGCAGATCGCGGCCGGCGGCCCGGTGACGATCACCCACCACGCCATGACCCGCTACATGATGACGCTGACCGACGCGGTCACCCTCGTCCTGGGGTCCTTGTCGCTGGACTACGAGCCCCGATCCCTGTTCGTCCTGGATATGGGCGAGCCGATCAGGATCATCGACCTGGCGACCATGCTGATCAAGCTGGCCGACAAGGAGCCGGGCGTCGATATCTGCATCAAGGAGATAGGCATCCGACCGGGCGAAAAGCTGTCCGAGGAGCTGTTCTACCCGGACGAGGCCCCGAAGCCGTCCACGGTGATCCCCGGCGTAATGGCCGGCACGATCCAGCTGGACCCGGAGTTGTCGCAGACCCTGCTCAAGCTCAAGGTCGCGGTGCCGCTCCGACACCGGGAGGCCGCGCTGCGGCTCTTGAAGGAACTGGTTCCGACCTACACTGGAGACTACCGTGTCTGACGCCTACGCCAAGACCGAGCTGACCCAGGCCGCTCCGAGCGGCTTCCCGGCGCGACTGGCGCGGGACCTCTGGGAGGAGAGCCTGCTCGACGACGACATCACGATCTTTGACGTCGGCTGCGGCACCGGGGATTTCGGAGAGGCCCTGCTGTACAAGACCACGAAGAAATCGACGCTCTGGCTGCTGGATCGCTCCCGCATGGCGATCAGGGGGCACTTGTCCGATATGTTCCGGTACTGGGACTTCGGCGAGGTCCCGGTGCTGCTCATGGGCCAGGCCGACATGGTGTTCTGCAAGTCGGTGATCGAGCACATCGGGGATCAGGTCGGCTTCATCGAGAAGCTGGCCGCGATGCTTGCCGACAGCGGCGTGCTGGTCGTCATGGCGCCGGACTGGCACACGACTTCCGCCTACTTCTGGGACGACCCGACCCACGTCCACCCGGTGACCGAAGCCGGGTTGGTGAAGGCCGTCGAGATGGCGGGCCTCGAAGTTCTCTGGCACGGCACCATGCACCAGACCGACAAGCGCCCGGGGCTGCTGACCTGGGCGTACTCAAAACTGGTCCCGCAACGGCTGGCGGTGGCGCTGGAGCGCCTGACCGGGAACAGCTGGTTCCGCCACGCCAAGCAGAAGGCCGTTTTCGTCGTGGCCCAAAAATGATCGTCTCCGACCACCAGCCCTTCCTGTTCGGCCATGCCGGCTACTGGTCGAAGGTGTTCGCTGCCGACACGCACATCGCCATGCTCGACGTCGCCCTGCGGCAGGAGGATCATCTTGGGCGCGGGGAGATCACGGCACAGGGTCAATTCGGCGTTGGTCTGACCAGAGAGAAGACCATTGGAGAAGCCCGGGTTACCGGGACGGACAAGGCGGCCAAGACGATCCGCCAGCTGCTCATGTCCCGGCGCAACAGGTTTGGAGCCCGGCTGGAGAAGATCGCCAACCTGCTGGAAGTCTCCGAGGGCAAGCCGTACAGCAAGGTCTGGTTGGCCATGGCTCAGACGATCCAGGGCCTCGTTGGCGCCGGGGCGTATATCCGGCTATGCAAGACCTACCCGCCCGGGCACACGACCTTCCGGCGGAACCTGGCCCGGGTGCAATTATACGCCCCGGACGCCAAGCTGTACTTGTGCGGGCCGGCGGTGCGGGACTATCGTCTGGCCGACGAGACCGCGCATATCCCGGCGTTGGTTCATGTAATGAACAACCCAGACCGTCGCAGCTTCCTGGAGATCATCGCCCGCGAGGAGCGGCCGGCGGACTTCCTGCGCGACTACCGATTGGAGCACCTGTGACCATCCTCGTCCTGTCCCCCCATGCCGACGACGCCGAACTGGCTATGGGGGGTACTATCGCCAAGTGGTGCCACCGGAGGAAACAGGAGGTGGTCATCGCCGTCGCCTGCGCCTCGAAGTACGAAAACCGGGATGGTCTGGTGGTCTCTCCGGAAGACCGTGAACTGGATCAGATGGCCGCTTGTCATGTGCTGGGAGCGCACTGGCACTGGCGGCCGTTCGACGCCGAGAACAAGCTGGACCTGGTGCCGAGGAGCGAAGTCGCCGACTGGATCGACGGCCTGCTGTTGCAACACGCGCCGAGCGCCGTCTACGTCTGCCTGCCCTGGTTCAATCAGGACCACACGGCGCTCTGGGACGCATTGCAAGTGGTTGCACGCCGTGCCGAGGGCCCGGACCTATGGGCCTACGAGATGCCCGGACAGCACCCGCCCCAGGAATTCGGCTGGCGCTACGAGGCCCTGATCGAACCCGATATCGAACGGAAGGGCGCGGCCCTTATGCTGCACGCCACCCAACGGCTGGACCTGGCGACCGGCCTGATTTCGATCAAAGGCGCCGAAGTCCACACCCGTATGCGGGGGATGCAAGTCAACCGAACCCACGCTGAACGCTTCCTCTTGCTCCGGGCGACCCAAGCATGACCACGAAAATCTTGCTCGATCCGATCCTGACCTCGACGCCGGGCAAGTGCTCGACGACGATCATGTTCCGGACCTTCGTCGACCGGGTGCTGCTGGATGAGAAGCGCGAGGACGTGTTCTTCTACTGGGTGGTCCCGTCCTATGTCGAAGAGGCCGACATGGACTGGTACCCGAAGCACCCGAACATCAGGTACCTGCGGAACACCAGCACCAAGGACCGGGTGCGGGAGTACATCACGCTCGGCGCCGAACTGGAGGACTACCTGGCCTTCAACGGCGAGACCTGGGATGCGGACGTCGTGCTGACCGTGCGGACCGGACTGACCCCGCTGATGCGCCTGATCATGACCTCGCCGCGCGAGCGCCGCTGGCACTGGACCAAGCAGGTCTGGGTGCTGGAGGTGATGCCGATGGTCAGCTTCAAGGACACGGTTCCGCAGATGGTGCCCGGGGTTCAGGACCGCTGGACCATCGACGGCTACCTGGCGGCCGACAACGTCTGGGTCTGCTCGTACCATGAGAAGCCCGGTATCCTGCGGGAGGCCCGCAACCACTTCACCCCGTCGCTGGTCCGCCAACTGGAACCGAAGATCACCCCGGTGGTCACCGGCCAGTTCGAGGAATACCGGATCAAGCCGGAGGACAGCTTCTTCCAGAAGGGTGGAGAGCAGCCGTTCGGCCTGGCCTACATCGGCCGGATGGAGAAGGCGAACAACGTCGACGATATCTACCAGATCATGGAGAAGGCCTGGGTCCTGCGCGGGGATCAGGTCAAGCTGATCGCCTGCACGGTGTCGACGATCATCAAGGGCTTCGACGAGGACATTGTCGACGTCCGGTTCCCGCCCCGAGAGCAGTTCTGGGAGATCGTCAAGTCGGAGCTCCACGCCTTCATCTACATGCCAAAAGGCGGCGGCTTCAGTCTGTCGCTGATCGAGCCGCTGATGCTCGGCACCCCGGTCATCACGACCCGCACGCCGGTCCATGAAAGCATGCTCGGGCCTGACTATCCGTTCTACTGCCCCGGGCCGGCGAGCGTGTACGGCATGTTCAAGGCGCTCTATGACGACTACGCCGGCCAGTACGCCCGGTTCGTCGAATGGCAGCAAGGCTGGTTCAAGACCACCTACGCCAAGCGGTTCGCGGACGACTTGCTGTACCCGAAGCTCTACGACGCTCTGCTCCGGTACGAGACCATGATGGAGGAGACCGAAGACCTCCAGGTCCTGAAGGACAACGCCGCCGTGAAGCTGCTGGCCGAGGAGATGAAATCCGGCGAGGAGACGATGTTCGAGACCGTCAAGCGGCTGGGCAAGACCGGCGCCATGGGCGTGCTGGCCGACAAGACGCGGGACGGGGACCGGCTGAAGCGGTCGATCACCTTCAGCCAAGCCTGGAATACCCTTCGCATCGGCCTGAAACTGCACTATGGCTATGAGGACGCAAGCACGGTGACGGGGCATCTTCGCCTCCGATCCTGACCAAGGAGGGGGCTTTGGCGAAATCCTACGAGCCGGTGCGGACCAAGCTGCCGATCAAGCTGCTGATCCCGTCCGAGAACAACCCGAACAAGATGACCGACCGGGAGTTCGATCTCTTGGTGGAGAACCGGCAGCGGGTCGGCCACACCGACGCCGTCCTCGTCTGGCCGTTCGATCTGAAGCTGTTCAGGAAGGTCTGGGACGCTCACAAGAAGCTGTTGGGGGCCGAGCCCACCGACGAGAGCCTCGCCGCCTTCTACGCCGCCTTGCAGGGCGAGGGCGTCGTCTTCCGCATCATCGGGGGCCACCACCGTACCGAAGCCGCCAAGTTCAACGAAGAACTGGACATTCCCTGCACGGTGATCGTCGACCCGGCCTTCAACGAGGAGGAGGCGGAAGTGCAGCTGATGCGGCACAACGCCATCAAGGGCCGGCTGGACCCGCAGCGGTTCTTCGGCCTGTACGAGAAGTACCTGACCAAGGGCTACGGCGAAGACGTCATCCAGGATATGTTCGGCTTCGCCGACGAGGCGGAGTTCAAGAAGCTGATCGAGCAGTCGGCCAAGACCTTGCCGAAGGACTTGCAGCAGACGTTCCGCGAGGCGGCGGCCGAGATCAAGACGGTCGACGGCCTGGCCAAGCTACTGAACCATATGTTCACGATGTACGGGGACACGCTACCCTATGGGTACCTCATCATGGACTATGGCGGGCAGCAGTCGATCTGGCTCAGGCTGGCGGACAAGAAATCGTGGGACGCGCTCACCTTGATCGGGCAAGCCTGCATCGAGCAGAACCGCTCCATGGACGCCGTCATTGGGTACGTCATTCAGGAGATCGCCAAGGGCGAGCAGCCTGCCTTGGTGCAAGCCGCGTTTGACAACACGCCGCTGGTGAAAATGCCCAAGGACATGCTGGTCGCCCCGACTTTGGACAATTTGAAGAAGGTGGAGGGCCTGTGATCCCAGATCGGATCATGGACAAGGTGTTCCCGGCGGGAGACTGCTGGATTTTCACAGGAGCCGGTGAGGTCTACGGCTTTGTCAAAGTTAAAGGCCGGCAGATGTACGTCCATCGGTACGTTTGCGAACTGGCTCATGGGTCGTGCCCGCCGGATCAGGAAGTTCGGCACACCTGCGACCAGCCGCGCTGCGTGAACCCCGCTCATCTCCTATACGGGACGCATCAGCAAAACATAGACGACCGACAGGTGCGCGGAAGAACGGCCAGAGGAGCCGCCGCAGGGAATAGCAAATTGACGGATGCCGCCGTTTTGGCCATACAAGAGGCCTACGTTCCTGGAAAGATCAGGCAAGCTGACCTAGCCGAGGAATATGGGGTGACCCAGGCGACAGTAAGCAAGCTGTTACTCGGGCGTACGTGGGCGGGAGCACATGGCTAAGGGGCGGTTTGCCGACATCATCGCGCTGGGCCCCGAGCGGGTTAAGCAGATCGACGAGATGATGGCCGCCGGCGCCGGGGCCAAGCGCATGCGCTCGGTCATCAAGATCGACTGGAAGCTCTGGGCTGAGAAGTCGGACGGCGCCTGCGAGAAGCTGCTCACCCGCTACAAGCGGGAGGTCGTCGAAGCCAACCTGATGCGGGAGCTGGATAAGGCGGGTCTGGCCGACGTCCGGCGCATGGCCTCGGCCTACAACCCGCTGAACGTGGCCCACGAAATGGCCATGTCCCTGGCGGAGGTCGGCTACCACGGCAAGAAGAAGATCGACGAGCTCATGGAACAGGGCACGCCGGTCATCCCGAAGCAGTTCACCGACGGCGTCGCGGCGGCGTTTAAGGCCAACTCCGAGTACAGTCTGCTGTTGGACAAGCTCGGCCTGCGTCCGAAGATGAAGATGACCTACCGCGAGGCCGTTGCTCCGTCGAGCGACCCGCGCGTCGCCCGCATCGAGATCACCCCCGCCGTTGCCCGCGCCGCCAAGCGCATCCATGAAGCCCTGGGGGACGCCGATGACGGCGATTACGAAGAAGAAGTCACCCAAACTCACGTTGCCTGAAATCCACGAACTCCTGATGGAGTTCGGGGTTCCGGGGCAGTCGGTGTGGCTGGCCGCCCAAGGCATGAAGCAGGTCGACCAGCGCGGGTTCCTGGAGGCAGGGCTGCGCCGGCTGGCCCAGGCCGTGGAGGACGCCTTCGCCTACGAGGAGGAGTACAGCCTCTACAAGGACAACGTCCTGCCGGTCTCTTTCGCGGAGTTCGTCACGGGCAAGGAGTATCTGGACCGGGCCCACGAGATTTACCCCGAGGTGCTGAAGTGTGGCTCTGAGCTGAACAGCGGACGCTACGTCGAGGCGGTGCTGACCGGCGGGATCGGGTCCGCGAAGACGACCCTGGCCAACTACACCATCGCCTACCAGATTTACATCCTGTCCCGGTATCGGAACCCGCACGCGGAGTTCGGCCTGGCCAGCACCGACGAAATCGTCTTCGCCATCCAGTCGTTCTCGGCCGGCGGCCCGACGAAGAACGCCTTCGAGCGCCTGTACAACCTGATCACGGCGGCGCCGTACTTCCAGAACGAGTTCCAGTGGGATCGGGAGCGGACGTCGGAGCTGATCTTCCCGAACCGCATCTGCTGCCGGTACTACTCTGGCTCGACGGCGGCGGCCATCGGTCAGAACGTCATTGGCGGTCTGCTGGACGAGGTCAACTACATGGCCATCGTCGAGAATTCGAAGCAGAACATGGACAGCGAGACCTTCGACCAGGCCAAGGCGCTGTACGACACCATCGCTGAACGTCGCCGGTCGCGCTTCTCGAAGAACGGCAAGCTGGCGGGGATGCTGTGCATGGCGTCCTCGAAGCGTTACCCGGGCGAGTTCACCGACCGGAAGATCGACGAGGCGCGCAAGGAGCTCAAGGAGCAGGGCGTCACGACGATCTACGTCTACGACAAGCGGGTCTGGGACGTGAAGCCGCTCCACTTCTTCACCGGCAAGTGGTTCGACGTGTTCCTGGGGGACGCGACCCGGAAACCGTTCCTGGTCAAAGAGGGGGACAAAATCCCCGAGAAGGACGCTCACCTGGTGCTGAGGGTGCCGGAGGAGTTCAGGCCCTCGTTCCGCAACGATATCCTGAAGGCGATCCGCAACATCGGCGGCCACTCGACCTACGCCATCAACCCGTACATTATGGACCCGGAACCGGTGAAGGCTTGCTTCGGCAAGGTTCCCTCGATCCTGTCCCGCCCGGACTGCGACTTTGTGGCCTCGTTCGCCCAGACCCATCCGAAGCTGTTCCGGGACACGGAGAACCCGCGATGGGTCCACCTCGACCTGGCCTTGACCGGGGACGCCGCCGGCGTGGCGTGCGGGTACATCAAGCGGTTCGTGCCGATGAAGCGTAGCCCGACCACTGTCGAGATGCTGCCTGAGATCGTCTATGACTTCATCCTGCGGGTCCGCCGGCCGGAGAACGGCGAGATCGTCTTCAGCCGTATCCGGGACATGCTCATGCGGCTGCGCGACCTCGGCCTGCCGATCAAGTACGTGACCATGGACAGCTTCCAGTCGGCGGACACCCGGCAAATCCTGGCTCAGAACGGCTTCATGACGGGGATCAAGTCGGTGGATATCGACACCCTGCCGTACGATACGTTCAAGACCGCCCTGGGGGATGGCCGGGTCCTGGCCCCTGAGCATGAGGTGGCTATGACCGAGACGATCCATCTGGAACGCAACATGCTGACAAGCAAGATCGACCACCCGCCGCAGGGGTCGAAGGACTGCTCGGACGCCATGGCCGGGGTCGCTTATGGGCTGACCATGCGGACCGAACTCTGGTTCCAGCACGGGATTACGCCCACGATCTATCAGCAGCAGCAACGCGGCTGATCTTGCGGAACCCCGCAAAGTCGCATACTAGTCCAGCCCTGGGCCAAGCGGGAGTCACTCATGGCAATCCAACTCTCTGTCGCTGTGCGCAACGCGCGGCTTGACGCTATCGAAACCTCCATCGGCACGAGCGCGATCATGGAAATCCGCTCGGGCTCGGCGCCGGCCACCTGTGCGACTGCCAACAGCGGAACCGTGCTGGCGACCATCGCCCTCGGCTCTGACTGGATGGCGGCTGCTTCGGCGGGCGCGAAGGCCAAGAGCGGCACCTGGACCGACGCCACCGCTGACGCGACGGGCACGGCGGGCCACTTCCGCATCTTCGCCTCGGACGGCACCACCTGCGGATTGCAGGGCACGGTGACGGCCACGGGCGGCGGCGGCGACCTCACGCTGGACAACACCTCCATCGCCTCCGGGCAGGCCGTGACCATCTCCAGCTTCACCCTGACCGACGCCAACGCCTGATGAGAACCCAGGCCTGGTGGCCTGACACTCACCCCGGCCACGAGCTTCACACGCTCTGGGACGGGGACGAGTTTCAAGGCTGTACGAAAGCTATCGTAAACGGTGAAGAGGTCCTGGACTCGCAGGCCGTGTACGATGCTGTTCTGCTGGAGAACCAGCTTAAGAACACCACGCTCAACCTGATCCGCGAAAACCTCCCGGCCTGGATCGACCCGGAGAGCGTCGAATGGGATTTTGGTGTGGCTGACGGCCTGCTGTCCTTCACCATCCCGGGCGCTACTGACCCGGTTTTGGAGCAACTTCGGGGCCTCGTCCCCGAAGGTGTGACCGTTGGCTGAGAGTGCGTTCGTCGGGGCGACTGACAGCGCCGGTATCTCCCCGGCATCGAGCGTCACATACTACGGCAACTATGGAAACTCTGTAGCGGCCACGCAGCCGGCGAACACGAACGAGGCCCATGCGGCTATTGTTCATCGCGGGTCGGACTGTGTGTTGCAGAACCTTCGCGCCCGACTGACGACCAACAGCCGCGCGGCGAACTCGACCATCACGACCCAGAAGAACGGATCGGCCACGTCGCAGGTGGTGACGATCACCGCTTCGACGACGGGCACGTACACGGACCTGACCAACACCGTCTCCCTGACGGCGGGCGATACCTACAGCTACGCCCTGGCCATCGGCGCCACCTCTGGCACGCTCCTGCTGAACGCCCTGACGGCAGAACTGGAAAGCACCGGTCAATCTGTCAGCCCGCTGTCGTGCTTCGGGACGGTCTCGCTGACCACGGCCAGCGCGACCCGCTACATAGCCCTTGGGGGCCGCCTCCAGTCTATGCTGGCGACGGAAAGCGAAGCGCAACTGAAGACCCCCGTGGCCGGGTCGTGGTCGCATCTTCGGCTGTATGTCACGGCGGCGCGGGCGACGACGACCACTGTTCGCAGCCGGAAGAACAGCGCCAACGGCAACCAGCTTCTGAGTATCACGGGCACGGGCGCCTTTGAGGACACCAGCAACAGTGACACCGTAGCTGCCGGCGACAATCTCAGCATCTCCCTGGTGACGGGAAGCGGCGCTGATACGCTGACGATTGTAAACGCCTCTTCGACCTTTACGCCGAGCACGGCGGGGGCTTCGGTGATTGCGGCCCCCATCATGGCGTCCACCTCGGCGTCGGCGGGGGCCAACAGGTTCAACCCTGTGATGGGGCGGTTCGCGGTTACCTCCACGGAGTCCACCGTCCAGGCTCCCGCGCCGTTTGACGGCACGGCCAGCTACCTGACCTACAGCCTTTCCGCCAACGCCTCGACGGTCACGTCCAACATCACGCTTCGGAAGGCCGGGGCGGATACGGCTGTAACCATCGCCATAACGGCGGGCGCCACCGGACTATTCGCGGACACGTCCAACAGCGTCGCGGTCTCGACGGGCGACCTGCTGTCGGTCAAGATCAGCGACCACGATGGCACTCTGACTCCCCGTGGCTTCGCGTTACGATACACGCAAGCGGTCACGGAAATCACCGGCACGCTGGCGGCTACTCTCGGGGCCGTCACGCCGTCCGCTGCTGGCGTTGTTGCTATCGTCGGGGAGGTCGCTTCAACCCTGGGGGCCGCGACAAGCTCGGCTACCGGGGTTGTGGCCATCGCGGGCGAGGTCAATGCCACCCTCGGTGCGGTAACGCTGGAGGCCTCGTCAGAGCAAGTCGCGTACGGGGCCCTGTCTGCCACGCTCGGGGACGCGGCTGCTACCGGTGCGGGCACGGTTTCTGTCACGGGATCGGCCTCGCCGTCGCTGGGCGCTCTCGGGACGTCGGCGGCAGGCACGGTGCTTGTCGGAGGCTCGGCAGCCCCGGACCTGGGCGCGGTCACGGCGTCTTCGAGCGGAGCCGTCTCGGTTTCAGGGGCGGCGAGCCTCACCCTCGGCGCAGTGGCGGCTTCGGCCGCTGGTGCGGTGTCCGTTATCGGGGCGGCGACACCGACCCTGGCCCCGGCCACTATAGCGGCGGCCGGCGCCGTGACCGTCGCCGGGGAGGCCGGGCCGACCCTGGGCCTGGTTACGACCACAGGAGCTGGCGCCGTCTCCATCGCCGGCGCGGCGAGCCTCACCCTCGGCGAGGTGACCCTGTCGGCCTCGGCTGGGCAGGCGGCACTCGGGGAGCTAGACGGCACCCTAGGCGCGATCACCGCCTCATCGGCGGGCCTCGTTGCTGTTGCCGGCACTGCGGCCCCGGCGCTCGGCGCGGTCGGGGTTACCGCCAGCGGCGCGATCTCCCTCACCGGATCGGCGGCCCCGGAGCTCGGAACCCTTACGACCACCGCAACGGCAGCCGTGGCTGTTTCCGGAGCCGCGACCCAAACCCTCGGTGCGGTTACGGCGGTTGCGACTGGCGGCCCCGCCGCTACCGGCGCCTCCGACAACACCCTCGGCGCGGTCACCGTTCTGTCGTCAGGCACCCTGCCCATCGCGGGGACGACGAGCACCACCCTCGGTGTGTTGACGGGCGCGTCCACGGGCGCCCTGGCCATCACGGCGGCAGCCAGCGCCGTCCTGGGCTCTTTGGCCAGCGCCGCCGCCGGCGCCGTCCAGATTGTTGGTACCGCCGCGTCGACCCTCGGGGCCCTGGTCCTATCGGCTTTTTACCTGGACCCGCTTGTTACCCCGAGACAGAGACGCCTGACGCTGGCGTACACCAGCCGAAAGATCACGCTCCTCAGCGAGGACCGGGCTCTGTCTATTCCCTATGTTTCGCGTATGCTGCGGCCCGGAGCCGGAAACGCTGTAGTCCGGAAAGGAGACCTGATCTTGCTCACCCTGCCGAAGAAGTTTTCGAGCGAAGTGCTGGACTACCAGGTCGACTGGCAAGCCCTGCTGTCTGACGACACGATCCTGACGGTGACCATCACGCCGTCAGACGGCTTGGTCCTTGGCGACATAAGCACTGCCGGCGGCATCACCACCTTCTGGCTTAGTGCTGGTACGGCCGGCGCCAACGCGCGTATCGGGGTGATCGGCGTCACCGCGCAGGGCCGCACGCACAAGGTTCTGATCAGCATGCAAGTGCAATGATGCTGGTGTCATTCACCTCGGACACGAATTTCAGCCTGTTCACCGAATTCCTGGACCTGCGCTACCCGTCGAACCTCTTGGAATTGGACAAGGAAGCGCGTACGGTCCGCTTTCTTGGGGGCGACCCAAACGCGCAGATCATGCGCCTGGTGGTCGACCACAACGGCGTCATGGAAGACGACGACTGATTGCAACCACTTGCAAGGCTTTGAACATGCACGCTGATCTCAACCACGCCCGGGTCCAGAAGGGCCTGCCCGGCTTCATGATCTCCCTCGTGCTGGCCAGCATGAAGAATGTCGGCCTGGAGATCAGGAAGGACCTTGAAGACCTGGCCGGCAAGGCGTCGGTCCTGTCGGTCAAGGACCTTCCTCCTGTGGCTAGACAGACCGTGGCGCGGGCCATCGAGAAGGACGGCTACGACATTCTCAAGGCCTCGAACGAAGACCAGCTGCCGGCGCTCCTGGCGGGCGTCTGCGTCATGTTCGTGAACCTTCAGAAGCGCGGCCACGACGTCGAAGAGAACGCCATGCTGGTGTGCCTGGCGATTGCCGGCGAAGCCACGGGCGAGGACGAGCAGGACGAGGATGGCGCCTACGGACGCATCTCTACGATCATGGATGCGGCCCGCAAGATGGAGAAGGAGGCCCGGCATCGCGGGTACTTCAGCCATCTCATCCTGGCGGCCGGATAACCCCTTGTCCCGTCGGACCCTCCAGATACAATAGGGGTATCAGACCAAGGAGGGTCATATATGCCTGCCCACAACAACAAGCTGCGGAACGCAAAGAGCGAGCTCGGCGGCTTCACCCAATGGCTCGGCCGCAAGGTGAAGAACCACAACCCGTTGCAGAAGACGCACCGGCAACGCACCGGCCTGACCTCGGAGTTCAAGGTTGGCGCCGCCCTCGACCGCGAGGGCGTGATCTACTACAAGCCGGGCGACGGCCGGTGCTTCCGCCTCAGCATCGAAGAAATCGGCGTGGACGACATGCCGGTGAAAGTGGCTCCGATCCTCGCATGAAGATGAAGCTCTCCAAGGTGAAGGCCTTGATCAAGCAGGGCGGGGTCAAGGTCATGCTGGAGACCCCGGTAACACTCACCACGGCCGGCGTGACGTACGCCGCCAAGCTGGTTGCGGAGGTGTCCAAGGACAGCCTCCTGTCGGCCCTGACCGCCTTCCCGTTCCAGACGGAGATGGAGGTGTTCATGACGACGGACATGGTGGTGGTCATCAAGGCGCACACGCCCGGACCCCCCCATTGACGCCGGCTGATATACTCCTTGACCAGCAGACCCCAGAGCCTAGTGTAATCGTATGATCATGGAGGATCAGGTGACAGACCAATTTGAGGCTTTCCCCCGCTTTGGCGCAGGTTTCGGTGATCAAAACGCCGACGCCTGGGAGCTTGGCGGCAAAGGGGCCAACCTTTCGAAGATGGCGGCCCGGGGCTACAACGTGCCCCCCGGCTTCATCATCCCCACGGCGTTGTCGCCGATGTTCGCGGAAGCCCCGAACGCGGTGATGGACGCGGTGATGGCCGACCTCGGCCCCTACCTCGACTGGCTCCGCAACCACTTCGGCTACATGCCGTTGCTGTCGGTCCGGTCGGGCGCCCCGGTATCCATGCCGGGCATGATGGACACCATCCTCAATGTCGGCATGTGCCGCGAGGTGTTGCCCGACTGGAAGGAGCGCCTGAACGAGCGGGCGGCCTATGACAGCTACCGCAGGATGCTCCAGATGCTGGGCACCACGGCGCTGAACCTGGACGCCAAGCGGTTCGACACCACCTTCGAGACCGTGAAGAAGGAGACCAAGGCCCACACGGACGCGGACATGACGGTCGACGCCCTTCGCTCGGTCTGCAAGCGGTACTGGACGATCTATTCGGACGCCGGCCTCAAAACCCCGCCCGACGATCTGCTGACCCAGCTGCGGTTCGCCATCGGCGCGGTGTTCAAATCGTGGAACAGCGAGCGCGCGATCCACTACCGGAAGATGGAGGGCATCTCGGAGGACATGGGCACTGCCGTTGTTGTTCAGGCCATGGTGTTCGGCAACATGAACGACCGGTCGGGTTCGGGTGTGCTGTTCACGCGCGACCCGTCGACCGGCGAGAAGGTGGTGCTTGGCGAGTTTCTCCCGAACGCCCAGGGCGAGGACGTGGTCGCTGGCATCCGGACCCCGCTCGGGCTCGACGAAATGGCGCAGGACAAAGACTGGGAGCCCATTCGCCACCAGCTGCTGGACATCGCCGAGAAGCTGGAGCTCGACGCCCGCGATATGCAGGACGTGGAGTTCACGGTGCAGGATGGCGAGCTGTTCATGCTCCAGACCCGCAACGGCAAGCGCACCGCCAAGGCGGCCTTCAGGATCGCCGTCGACCTGGCCATGGAGGGCATGATCGAGCGCAAGGAGGTCTACCGTCGGGTGACCGCCAAGCAGTATCTGCTCGCCAGCCGGCCGGTCATCGACCCGAAGTTCAAGACGCCGCCCTGGATGAAGGGCATTCCGGCTTCGCCTGGCGTTGTCAGCGGGCATGTCGTCACGTCGGCCGCAGCGGCTGTTTCGGCCGCCAAGCAGGGCTTGAAGGTGATCCTGGTGACGCACGAGACGACGCCGGACGACATCGCCGGCATGGACGCGGCCCTCGGCATCCTGACCAAGACCGGCGGCGCCACCAGCCACGCTGCCGTGGTCGCCCGAGGCATGAACAAGCCCTGTGTCGTCGGCTGCACGGACCTGAACGTCGATGACCCGCTGCTTCCGGGCCACATGATCAGCATCAACGGTTCGACCGGCGAAGTCTGGAAGCAGGAGGTTCCCGTCGCCGGCGGCGAGGAGGACGAATACCTCGACCAGTTCTTCCGCTGGCTGTTCGAAGACCACGGCATGATCGAGAAGGTCGTCCAGCCCCGCGCGAACAGCTGCGTGATGCTGGCCGAATGGCTGCACCGGACCCCGGCGGAGATCGTCACCATGGTCGATACGCTGAAGCTGCTGAACGATGACGGGCAGCTGGTGATCCTCGACGCGACCCCGGCCGATGCCTATGGCGACAAACCGGACGCCATGATCTGGAACGCTATGGGGGTCGTCCCCGAGCAGGCCCGCTTCGTCCAGAACGTGCTGGCCGGCGTCAAGGGCGCGGACTTGACCAAGACGTACTTCGTCACGGACCGCGACCCGATCAGGGACGTGCTGAAGAAGACCATGATGGAAGTCCCGGAGGCCCTGACCCTGCACAGCCTGCTTCATGTCGAGGGCTTCGTCACGGTCAGCGACAACCTCCGCGCGGCCCTAGGTCACGGAGCTCAGGTGAAGGAGGTTATGGACCTGGTGCTCGGGAAGAACCCGAAGGCCAGATTGATGCCGAAACCGATGTTCAAGGGTGAGGCGGCGTTTGCGGTCCTCAAGAGTGCTTGATATGGTGGCTCGACCGACGCACAGCCACAAGATCATGAGGATCGCATAATGGCCCTGGCCCTGACATTGGCGGAAAAGGAAGACCTGTACATCACGCTGCCCGGAGAGACGCCGGCGCGGTTCGTGATGACGGAGATGTTTTCCGACGAAGCCTTTACCCTGACCCGGGTCAGTACCGGCGAGCAGTACGAAATCGGCCCCGAGAAGGCGACTGAAATACTGCCCGGTGTCCGGGTGTCGGAAGGTCCCCGGGTCCTGTCCAGCAAGGTCCGCGCGGTGTTCCAGGCGGCCCTGGAAATCAAGATCGACCGTGGCGAGGTGTTCCATGCCAAGAACGGGTGATCCCGGGCAGAGCACGTCGCACCGGTACGCGATATTCGACAAAGCCGGGCATCAAGCCGAAAGGTTGGGCTTGTCCTACGAGAAGGTCGCGGAGATGGGGTATCTCGGCGCCCCGTTCACACTGGGACAGATGAACCGTCGGTACGAAGACTACGTGCTGGAGGTCCATGACGAGGTGATTTACCAGGTCTGGACCGAGGACGCCTACCGCCACGAATATGAGCACCGGCAGCAGCAGGTCGAATGCGGCCTGTGCAGCGGCGCGGGCTGCGCGGACTGCGGCTACACCGGCCGGGCTCTGCGCACCCAGAAACAAATCGACGAGGACGTCGCCTCGCTGCTCTAAAGTTTGCAACCACTTGCACCAGAGTTACCGTAGAGAAAGACCAAGGAGGGTCAAATGTCGACTGCCCACTATGATCCGTTCAGCTTCCGCTATCTCGGCCGCACCCTGCGGTTCCGAGGCGGACCCTACCGCAACCGGCCGGCGGCGCTGGTCGGTATCAAGCTCGCCGCCGAGATCGAAAAGCCCTTCGATCACTCCGTGCCCTGCGCGGACTTCAGCACCCCGACCCAGGCCGATATGGCGGCCGGTGTCGAGTTCGCCATCAAGCAGGCCATGATCGGCAACGAGGTCTACGCCGGCTGCATGGGCGGCATCGGCCGGACCGGCACGTTCTACAGCTGCCTGGCCAAGGTGTTCCTGCCTGACGAGGACGAGGATGATGACAACTGGGGCCCGCCCGTCGCGGTGATCTGGGTGCGCGAGCATTATCTGGACCACGCCGTCGAGACGAAAGGGCAGCAGGACTTCATCGACGCCTTCGACCCGAAGCCGATCCGCAAGAAACTGTTCGGCTGGGCCGTCCGGGCCTGGCTGGGCCTGCTCCGGTAAAAGCCGGGGGCCGGCGCCTTCAAGTTTGACCCGTCGGCCCCCAGAGCTAAAGTACGAGTATCTCTAAGGCATCATGGAGGATGCGAGGTGGCCTTTTCAGCCAAGAAGAACACGGTGGCCTATCAGCTTCAGGGCCGACCCCTGATGATGCGGCGGGACTTGTCGGCCACCCCCATGCACGTTTTCGCCGACCAGATCGACCACTTCAGGGCCTCGGCCACGGACAGTATGGTGCCCGAGAAGCACGCGCTTTGGTTCTATCTGGCGAACCACGCGATGCACTGCATCGCCCAGGCGTTCGATCCCTATGAACCCTTGCCCGATCCGGTGCTGGCCATCTGCGAGGAATACCACGACAGGGCGGCCCGGAGCATGCTGCGGGCGGTCTACTACGTGGCGGTGATCACGGCCCGCGAAGCTCGGCACCTTGAGAACAAGTCCGAGATGCAGCCGATAATCGCCAAGCACTTCGGTCAACCCTGCGCGGATGCCCTTAAGGCTTACAAGGACACGTCGGAAATCAGCAACACGATGAGCGTATTCCGGAACAATCTGAAGGATGTCTCCATCGGTGATTTCGCCGCCAGTCTCCAGTACACGCACTACTACGGGAGCTACAGCAGCAGCTTCGGCGGCCCGGCCTGGGGGCAGGTGACCGACCCTCTGGTGTCGTTTGTCCGGGGCCACACGACGGCGGAGATGTTCCTCGACACGGTCTGGACCCTGGCCCACAACGGCGGCCCGATCTTCAACAAGGGCATGCTCTACAATAATTACGGCGCGGGCCTCTACGAAATCCTGGACGTCCAGAGGTCGGGGCAAATACCGGCCCTGGTGCGGTCGAAGGGCATGATGCCTTATCCGTACCCGACCTCGCTGTTCTCGCACACGCACGTCGACAACGAGATGATCGAGTTCGCTCGTCGGGTTCATGAGGAAGTGCCGGGCGCGGCGGACTTCGCCAGGCAGCCGGTCGACTGGATCAAGGTCCACGAGCTCGGCTCCATGCACCCGTACAGCAAGTACATGACCCCGGCCCAGCAGAAGGCCGCCCCGCCGTTCAAGGCCGGCAAGAAACCGAAGGTGATCTATCCGGCGCCTCTGGAGGCCGTGGCCCCGCCTGGGCCCGGGGTGATCCCTCCGGTCCCGCTGCCGAATGGCCATATGACGACCGAAACCCACGTCCTGATCACCCAGAAGATCGGGGTCAAGAAAATCCCCAGAAAGGTCCCCGAGCATGCCTAAACCCAAGAAGAAGCAGTGGGAGGATTTCGACGGCTGGGAGAGCAAGACTCCCAAAGGGCCGGTACCTCCCCGCTGCTACGAAAGCCACCCCCCTCTGGAAATCGCCCCAGGCCTGACGATCTACGGCGGCAGCTGCATCAGCCCCATCGTCAAGGACGCCGATATCTACATCGGCTTCGACAGCGGTATGCGGCCCACCTCGAAGATTTACCCCTGGACCGAGGGCGAGGAGGTCTTCTTCCGCATCCAGGACATGGATATCCCGACCAGTCCCTCTGAGTTCGAGAACATGGTCCAATGGACGGCGTCCAGGCTCAAGGAGGGCAAGAAAATCCACTGTGGCTGCATCGGCGGCCACGGCCGGACCGGTATGTTCCTGGCAGCCCTGCGCGCCCGGCTGGTGCCAGCGGACGACGACCCGATCACCTTCGTGCGGGTGAACTACTGCAAGAAGGCGGTGGAAAACAGCAAGCAGGTCAACTTCCTGCACGCGACCTACGGCGCCAAGAAGGTGGAGGGCAGCAAGGCCGATCTGTTCCACCACGCCGGCTGGGGTTCGTATGAGGCGAAGAAGCCCACGCTGTCCAAGATCACGGGCGGTAAGTTGCAGGACTTCGATGCCTACAAGCCGACCAAGCCGCCGGCCTCGGGCAAGATCATCACGACGGGCGGGCCCCTGAACGAACATCTGTCCATCTGGTCGGCTTCCATATTGACCCCCGAGGGGGCAGAGATATCGTAGATGACGTACCTAGACCTACACACCATAGGTTCGACGGAAGTCCAGAAGGTACTGATCACGGAGGATCACATGACGAAGATCACAGTCGACGACCTGAAGTTCACCCCGGAACTCGAAATCGTCTTGAACGACCTGATGGTCCAGACCGACGACGACTTGGAGTTCCAGGTCAGCGGCGCGTACCTGAAAGCCATTTCGAAGGCGCTGCCGACGGCGGCGGGATACCAGATACCCCTGACCACGCACTTGCTGCTGACCATGGTGGACAGCGGCGCGGACCTCAGTAACTCGGCGCACCTGACGCTGATCTCAATCCTGCACGGGCATCTGACGCAGCTCCTGACCTTCATGCAAACCCCGAGCCCCGGGCAACCGCCTAAGTCTGATCTGAAAGCGGGCAAGCTGACCGTCACCGGCGACGCGGACCTGGTGGGGGCCTCCGTAGAGACCATCCAGACCCCGGTCGACCCGGACCCCAAGGTCTGGACCCCACCCGCCTATCCGGTGTTTCAAGGCAACGGGAAAACGGCCCCGCAGACCGCGCTGGAGACGGCTTCGCAGCTGCTCTATCCGGTCAAAGGCACAAGCACCGGAAGCCGGTACTTTGTCGTCTTCCTGTCGCCGGCCGTAGCCTGTGCGGTCCGTATCCTCGAACAGGATGACGACGAGGGTTACTCGGTTAGCATCCGGCTTGAGAAGTATGGCCAACAATTGGCCAACCTGATGACCCAGGCCGGCATGTTCGGCAACGGCGGCGATGGCGGCATGAGCGACAAGTATATGTCGATGCACGTCCAGTGCGCCAACTTCGTCGATATCTACAAGATTTTGGGTGCCGTCCACGCGGTTTGCTCGATGGTCTCTCTCTGCACCCCCCTGCCCCCCGTGGCTATTATGGAGACCCTGGTCGCATGAACGCATCTGCCAGAAACCTGATGAAGATGGTCGAGGGAGACACCGTCGAGGTGCCCGGCCCGGTGGCGGTCCTTGGCGAACCTCTGATCTTGAAGGTGACCAAGAAGGCTGACGGCGCCGGCAACGGCTTGGCCGGCTGGACCTTCGAGGTTCGGTATTTTGGGGCCAAGATGGCCGACATGCGGGCCCGTATTGAAGAAGGAAAAATCCGGTGGCAGACAGCCTGAAAAGACTGACCCCCTCGGCCCTGTACCCCCTGGCCGACATGCTCAACATGACCCTGGACGCCAATGACCAGCAGGTCATCCGGGGCGAGGTGGTTCGAGAGGTCAAGGCCCCGACGCTGGGCCTGACGATGAAGTTCAATGCCGTGATCGTTTCGTCGCGGATCGAGTGGGGCGATAACTACGTGTTCCCGGAGCGGATCGCGGTCGTCGTCCACCTGCGCGGCAGCCTGTATCTGGTGGCGACACAGACGTACGTTCCGACGGCGGACAACCCGGGCCCCATCGTGCCCGATTTCGACCTGATCATGCTGGACAGCCGCAAGGTGCTGACCGATCCCGGCATCAAGGGGCGGGTCACGGCGATGACCGGCCTGTTCGAAAAGCTGGACCCGGCCCCGATTGACGAAATCCTCGAAAGCCTCCGCCCCCACGTCCTTGCATCTGCCGCCCGAGAGGCTACTGTAGAGGGGTGGGTGACCCCTTCCAGGCTCGCCCCCCAAAGCCAAATGGAGTTGGCGCTTCCCGGGGACTAGACATTGGCCATCCTGACTTTCTGGTGCAAGAACGACGACGCCGGCCTCAAGAAGACGGTCAAGACGGTGATGCCAAAGCTGGCGCCGGTCGTCGACTGGCGGATCATCGAGCACAAGGTCCAGAAGGTAGTCTACCCGGACCCCGATGAATTGGTCCTAGGTATGGGCTCCGATATCTACGAGGAGCTGAAGTACGCGGGCGTGGTCCCCAAGAACCGGGCGGTGACCGGCCAGCGGGGCAAGCTGTTCACGCATACCTGCCTCGACAACGAGGGTCAGCCGGTCGGCGTCGGTCACTGGATGGTGTCGTTCTCCCCGGCCCTGGCCAACATGGAGGCCGACAAGGCGGGCCAGATCATCTGGGACATCCGCCTGGCCCACAGGTACCTGACCACCCAGAGCCTCCAGCCTCCTGTCGGCACGTACGCCTACACAACCACCCTAAAGTACGTCCAAGAGTATGTGCGACAGTCCTACGAGGCCAAACAGAAGCCTATCCAAGTCTCCCTAGACCTTGAGACGATGGGCTTCCACCCGTGGTACCCCGAGAAGAAAATCGTCACGGTGCAGGTCACCGTCGCCGAGGGGGTCGCGGACGTCATCAACATGATGGACCCGCACTTCGAAGACCCGAAGAACCTGTCCCTCTTTTTGTCGGAGCTGCGCACCCTTCTCAACGACCCGAGGGTGGCGCTGATCGGCGCGAACCTGAAGTTCGACCTCAACTGGATCAGGGTGAAGTGGGGGCTTGAGTGCACCAACTTCCGCCTGGACACGACCATAGTCGGATCGCTGCTGAACGAGAACCGGAGCAACGGCCTGAACTGGCACGCCAAGGAGCACACGGCCATTGGCGGCTATGACGACCCCTTCGCCTCCACGGCCGACAAGGGCAAGATGGAGAAGGAGATAGTCAAGGACCCCGAGGGGTTCCTGATCTACGCCGGCGGGGATACCGACGCGGCCTACCGGATCGCCGACTACATGAAGGAGGAGCTCCGACAGCAGCCGATCCTGTCGCGGTTCTACACGAAGGTGCTGCACCCGGCGGCCCGGGCGTTCGAGAAGATCGAGCACCGGGGACTGGTGGTGGACCTGGACAAGTTCCAGCAGCTTGAGCTCGATCTCATGGAGGAGATGGCCAAGTGGGAGAAGGTCGCCCTCCAGATGATCCCGGGACGCATCCGCGCCCGCTACGCCGATGACCTGAGCCTGACCCGGGGCACCATGATCCGGGACTTCCTGTTCTCGCCTGCCGGCCTGAACCTGAAGCCGCTGATGGTGACGGACAAGAAGCAGGACCCGCAGATCAACAAGGCCCACCTGATGTTGTTCGCGGACCATGAGGTCGCGGGTCCGTTCATCAAGGCCTACTCCGAGTGGTCGAAGTGCGGGAAGTTCCTCGGCACTTATGTCCGGGGTTTCCTGGCGCACCTGCGGCCCGATGGCCGGTTCCATCCGACCTACATGCTGTTCGCCGGCGCCATGTTCGACGACACCAGTGCCGATGACAGCGGTACGGTCACCGGACGACTGGCGGCCAAGGAGCCGGCCATGCAGACGGTGCCCAAGCACGACAAGGTCTGGGCTCCCCGGTTGCGCGCCTGCTTCCCGGCGCCGCCCGGGATGGTGTTCTGGTCGGCCGACTACAGCCAGGGTGAGTTGCGGATCACCGCCTGTCTCGCCAACGAGGAGACGATGCTCGCCGCCTACAAGGCGGGGCTCGATCTGCACGCGGTGACCGGGGCGTCGATGGCTGGCTATGAGCTCGACGAATTCCTGGCGCTGAACGAACTGGAGGAGGGGTCCGAAGGCAAGTCCTTGTTCGCCAAGTTCCGGAACCGGGCCAAGCCGGCCAACTTCGGCCTGCTGTACGGCATGCAGGCCCCGGGCTTCCGGGAGTACGCGCGGACGGCCTACGGCCTGAAGCTCTCGGCCGAGGAGGCCGAGGGCGTACGGAACAAGTTCTTCGAGACCTACCCGGGTCTGGTCGCGTGGCACGAAGACTACATCGACTTCGCCCGCCGGAACGAATGGGTGGTTTCTCCGCTTGGCCGGGTCCGCCACCTTCCCCTGATCAACTCGAAGAACTGGCAGTTGAAGTCCGAAGCCGAGCGCCAGGCGATCAACAGCCCGGTCCAGGGCTGTTTGTCGGACATGAACATCTGGGCGGCGGCCCTGCTCGAAGCCGACATTGGCGGAGAGGACAAGCTCTGGATCGCCGGAGCTACCCACGACAACCTGTACGGCTATGTCAACGCCGAGCATGCCGACTACTACCTGGGCCGGGTCAAGGAGATCATGTCGACCCTGCCCCTGAAGTCCACGATGGGCTGGAACCACCAGATCGACTTCCCGGTGGACCTTGAAGTCGGGACGAATATGAGCGATTGCAAGAAGTATGTTTTGCCCGCCTGATCGGCGTTGCAACCACTTGCAGGGGGATGCTCATGGCCGAGGCCGGTGAAGTCACGATCAAGGAAGCCCAGGAGCAAATCCGGGAGGTCGGCTACAACTTCATCCGGCCGATGAAGTCGTTCTTGTCGAAGGCCGATGTCGAGCCGAATGGTCTGGAGTATGAGGACGAGTTCGCCGGCAAGTACGTCAGCAGCGGCGTCGCCGGCGCCTCCTCGGGGATCATCGAACCGCCGTTCCTGCCCAAGCTCCTGCAAGGCCTCGTCCAGCAGAGCAACGCCGTTCAGGCCTGCATCGAGGCGGTCGTGACCAACGTCCACGGGACGGGCTACGTCGTCGAGAGCAAGGACCCGAACCTGGAGGGCGAAGCCAAGATCACGCCCGAAGCCAAGAAGGTGTTGGAATTCTTCGACGAGGTCTGGCCGAAGACTACCTTCAACCAGCTGCGGAAGCAGATCGGCGAGGACGTCGAGATTTTCGGCATGGCCTACGTCGAGATCGTCCGCAACATGCGCGGACAGCTGGTCATGCTTCGCCGCCTGGACCCCAAACCGATGCGGATGGTGAAGCTCGGCGAGCCGATCACCGTCAACATCTCGATCTGGCGGGGCGGGGAGGAGATCAAGGTCAACACGGCGATGCGCTATCGCCGGTATGTCCAGCAGCTGGGCTCGAAGTTCATCTACTTCAAGGAATACGGCTGCCCGCTGCCGATCAACAAGAAGAACGGCGAGTTCAAGGAGCCGAACGAGCGGGTCAAGATGATGACCAAGAAGGAGCTCGGCTCCGAAATCTTGGCCTTCACCAAGATGCCGGACGTGGACACGCCGTATTGCGTGCCGGCCTGGATCACCCAGACCCCGTCGGTGCTGGGCAGCCGCAAGGCCGAGGAGTTCAACCTCGACTACTTCAACGCGGGCGGCGTCCCGCCCTTCATGGTCTTCGTCCACGGCGGGATCATGGCCACGCAGGCCAAGATCGACTTGCAGCACTACCTGGCCTCCAAGCCGGGCGCGAAACAGGGCGTCCCGGTGTTCGAGACCTACGCCTCCGGCGGCAGCCTGGACAGCAGTGGCTCCGTCCGGGTGACGGTCGAGCGGTTCGGGAACGAGCGCCAGAAGGACAGCATGTTCGAGAACTACGACGCCAAGTGCGAGGAGCGCATCCGCCGCGCCTGGCGCCTGCCTCCGTTGTTCGTCGGGTCGGCCAAGGACTACACCTTCGCCACCGCCTACGCCTCGTACACGATGGCCGAGGCCCAGGTGTTTGCCCCCATGCGCCGGGAGTTCGACGCCACGATCAACTCGACCATCATCCGGGAGCTCGACCCGACTGGTTCGGTGGCGTTCCGGTCTCTGCCGACCTCGGTCAACGATGTGACCAACCAGCTCACCGCCCTGGAGCTCGCCGTCAATGCGCGGGCGATCACGCCGACTGAACTGGTTGAGGCGATCAACACCTCGACTTCGTTGCATCTGACTGTGCGCCCGGGGGCCGACCAGGAATTCGAGGAGCGCGGGGCCGCTGAAATCGAGGGGCTGAAGAACCCGGCGCCGGCGAACAGCGCGACGGCCAATCAGGTGAAGCCCGGCAGCAAGAAGCCGACCCCGGTGAAAACGCCCGCCGCTGCGTAAGCAGGGGTCTTGCAACCACTTGCAAAGTGCCTGATACAGGCAGGCATGTCGGGGATCACGAAACACGCGCTGGGGGGCCGAGTGCTCCTGCCGTTCCGTCTTACGGACGAGGAGCGACAGCTTGGCCGGCGCAAGGGCGTCGTCGATCCGGTGATGGACGAAATCACCCACGTCCCTGGGGCGGACCTGGTCTTCAGCAAGAAGGCTGACGCCGACAAGCAAATCGTCTGGGGCGTCGTCTACGCGCCCGACGTGCCGGACACGCACAACGACTTCATGACGGCCTCGGAAATCGAGACCATGGCCTACAAGTACGCCGAGGACGGCGACCTGAAGGCCATCGACGTCATGCACGACAACCGGGCCTACGGCTGCTTCGTGGTCGAGAGCTTCATCGTCCGCAAGGGCGACCCGGATTTCCCGATCCCTGGTAGCTGGGTGGTGGCGGTGAAAATCCCCGACCCCGAGCTGTGGGCTCTGGTGAAAGACGGCACTCTGAACGGCTTCAGCATGGAGGTGCTCGCTGTCCGTAAGGAGGCCGAGCTGGTCATCGAGGCGCCGGGCGTCGCCTTTGGTCGCACCTTCAAGTCAGGTTCGGACGACCACGAGCACGAGTTCGAGGTCTACTACGACGAGGACGGAAAGTTGATCGGCGGCCGAACTTCCATACACACCGACGCGGACGGCACGAGCCATCTCCACGTCATCAAGCGTGGCACGGCGACTGAGAAATCTGGGGATCACTCCCATCGGTTCGCCTTTATCGAGAAAATGGTGGGGGCTTAGATGTCCAAAACTACTGCAAACGAGTTGACGCGCGGAAAAGTTCAGTTCATCTCTCTCGTCGATCACGGGGCTAACCGCGAGCCGTTCCGGCTGGTGAAGCGCAAATCAGGGGAAGACAACATGGCTGGCATCGACCTGGGGGTGTTCGCCTTCCGCAAGAAGGACAAGGTGCTCGCCCCGCCGTCGGTGGGCTTCATCGCCGTCGCCAAGACCTATTCGATGGAAGAAGCCTCGGGTCTGGTGACCCAGGGTGGCTTCACCGTCGACAACGTCGAGGAACAGGAAACCGGCTACCTGTTCAAGCAGGAAGGTTTCCGCGACGAAGACGACTACGTCGCCGTCAAGCTGAACGATCACGTCTTCATCGGCGTCGCCGACATGCCGGAAACCCTGACCAAGGGCTTCGAGGGCTACAACTGGCAGAGCGGCGACTTCAAGGAGGTCTTCTCCCAGGAGGGCGCCCTCCCGATGGTCAGCATCGCCTGCTCGGCCCTGATGGACACGATCTACAACACCATGGGCATGGCGTCCTCGCCTGCCGATGCCGCCAAGTTGGTGAAAGCGGCTCTGTCCGACTTCACCGAAGTGGTTCTGGGGACCGTCAAGGCGATCCCTGTCAACGCCTTCAAGCTGGAAGATGTTGTCCTCAAGGCTGACGCCCCGAAGGGGGAGATCGCGGCCACGACCGACAGCACCAAGAAGGGCGACCCCGCGCCGGCCCCGGCCGCTGCGGAACCGGCTCCCGAGCCCGCTGCCGAAGCCGCCCCTGTGGCGGCCGAGAAGTCGGACCCGGAAGCTGCTCCCGAACCCGCCGCTGATGCCCCCGCCACGGTCGCCAAAACGGCCGAGCCGGACGGCCTGGCTGCGGTCATGGCGGCCATCGAGAAGATGTCCGGCGTCGTCGAGGGCGTGGCCAAGAAGCAGGATGAGCAGGGTACCGCCCTGACCAGCCTGACCGAACAGGTCGCGGCCACTTCCGCCGGTCTGAAGAAGATGGACGACGTGCTCGGTTCGGGCATCGTGGGAGCAGATACCGAAGAAGACCCGGAGGTCACCCGCAAGGGCGACCGGTCCGACAACGGACAGTTCGGTCTGATCGACACCGGCTTCAGCGATCCCTTCGTGAATGACAAGAAGGCCGAACGCGACCGTCGCGCCGGCCAGGTCGCGCGGCTGCGCGGCTAACCAGCAAACCTTTTGGGGGCTACCGAAATGAAGAACCAATCCCTGCTCCGTAAGGCCGATCTGGCCCTCTCGGACCTGACCACCGACGGCGGCCTGCTGCTGCCGGAACAAGCCGACACCTTCATCCGCAAGATGATCATTCAGCCGACCCTGCTTCAGGACGTCCGGGTGGTTGGCATGTCGGCGCCGCAACGCAAGATCAACAAGATCGGCTTCGGCAGCCGCATCCTGCGCAAGGCCGTCTCCTCGACCGCCCTGAGCTCGGGCGACCGCGCCAAGCCGACCACCGAGCAAATCCAGCTCGACACCGACGAAGTCATCGCGGAAATCCGCCTGCCCTACGATGTCCTGGAAGACAACATCGAGAGCGCCGGCGCGGCCAACAACGAAGGCTCCAACGGCGGCCCCGGCGGCCTCCGCACCACCCTGATCGAACTGATCGCGGAACGGGCGGCCCTCGACCTGGAAGAACTCGGCATCCTGGCCGACGACGACAGCGGCGACACCTACCTCGCCATGCAGGACGGGTATCTGAAGCGTGGCTACCAGGACGGCAACGTCGTGGACCGGGCCAACGCCACGATCTCCAAGACGACCTTCAAGCGCGGCAAGATGGCCATGCCGAAGGCCTACCTGCGCGACGTCGGCTCGATGCGGCACTTCGTGTCGGTGGACCAGTACACCGAGTACATGGACACCCTGGCCGACCGCCCGACCGCCCTCGGCGACGACGTGGTCAACGGCCAACGCGCCATCAGCCCCTACGGTTCGCCGCTGGTGCCGGTTGCGCTAATGCCCGACAGCGACGGCCTGTTCTGCAACCCGAAGAACCTGATCTTCGGCATCCAGCGCCAGGTCTCGATGGAGTACGACAAGGACATCACTGCCCGCGTCTACATCATCGTCCTGACCGCCCGCGTCGCCCTTCAGATCGAAGAAGCTGACGCCGTCGTGCGCTACGACAACATCGGCGCCACCACCTAGTAGGTGCGCTGATCCGGGGCTCGGGGGAGCTCTACCTTGCCAACCTGGCGGGGAGTGATAGGGTCGGTGGCACACGCTGCCGGCCCTTTTTCTTTCACGGATGAAAACGAGGATACCATGACCGACAAGATCAAGTTCATTGGCACCGCCGCCTCTCTCACGGTCGGCGCGACCCGCTTCCAGCGAGGCGAGATCAAGACCCGTCAGGAGATCGGCGACGAGCTGTTCAAGGAACTGGAAGCCCGGACGGATCGCTTCAAGGTGCTCAAGGCTGACGCGGCTGACGCGCCGGCCACGGGCGGTACGCGCCTGAAGCTGGGCGGCAAGAAGAAGGTTACCGAACCGGAGGACCTCGACCTCACGAAGGTTGTCCCGGTGCTGCCGGCCACCGGCTTCGCCACCAAGGACAAGGCCATCGCCTGGGCGGCCAAGCACCTCCCGGACCTGGTTCTTGACAAGAACCGGTCCCTGAAGGGTCTGAACGACCTGGTGGCTGAGGCCTACGCCAAGAAGTTCGGCGGCGGAGACGCCCAGTCGGAAGGTGGGGTCGACGACGAAGGCGACTTCGACACCGGCGCCGGCACCACGGTCTGACGGCGATGAAGCTCGTGCCGCTCCAATCGGTTCTGGACGCCATCGGGTTCGAGGCGGGTCTTGAAGACGCCGCCATCGAAAACGCGATCCATTCTGCCACAGGGGACCTTGAAACGATCCTCCGTACGGAGTTCGCACGAGCTTCGGTCACCGACCTGTTCTTCACCCCGGAGGCCAACGTCCTGAAGCTGGGCGGCGCGGGCTACCGCGTGTCCCTGGCGCTCTCCAGGGGGCTTGTTGTCGGTTCGGTCACGGTGACCTACGCGACGACGACCACAGGGCTGACGGAGGACCCGATCACCCCGGACGCGGCCAAGCAGAAGGTGGGCGCTGAGAAGGGCGTTCTGGTTCTGCTCGATACCGACGTGAACGACTGCTACATCCAGGCCACGTACACCGCCGGCATTGAAGTCGACGACACCGAGGCTGACCTGTACGACCAAGACCAGGTGCCGACCTGGCTGAAAGAAGCGGCCGTGGCCCAGGCGATCATCCGCCTAGACTCCGCCCGGCCGCAGATGCGCTCGGACAGCAAGGTGCCCGTGAACGTGGACGTGCTGAAGCGCAGCGTCTGCCTGAACACCGAACCCCGCATCCGGTACTTTCCCGCTGCGGTCCATCCGCTGGTGTAGCCATGGACTTCGACTTCCGGCTGGCCATAGGCGGCAAGGAATTCGCGGACGTCTCGCAGGGCCTGAACACCGTGGCCAACAGCTGGACCACGTCGGTCGCGCGCACCACGCCCCAGTTCCAGCAGGAGCTCCGGGCCCATTTGCAAGTGGTTGCAAAACAGGTCGCCGCCCGACATAGCGGCAGTACCACCACGGAGACCTCGTTGGCCTCCCGTACCGGCGAGGGCGTACGCAGCATAGAGAAGGGCGTCGTCGTCACGGGTGGAGCCCTTGGGGCTACCGTGGCGGCCTTCCTGGTGGCCCCTCATCTCGTCATCCATGAGACCGGGGGTGTCCTGAAGCCGAGGACGGGCAAGTACCTGACCATGCCGTTGAAGGCAGCCAAGAACCCGGACGGCACTCCGAAGTACCTGCACGCCCGCCAATGGTTGAACACCTTCGTCGGCCGGAGCCGGAAGGGGAACCTGCTGATCTTCCAGAAGAGGGGTCGGCGGATCGTGCCCTTGTACCTGCTGCTGGAAAGTATCAGGATCAAGCCGCGCCTCGGCCTTCGCCAGGCGGTGGCCACAGCCAGCCTCGAACGGTTCATCGAGAAGACGGCCAAGAATTTGATGGGGGAGATGTCTCGTGTCTGATGCCATGCGGAGCCAGGTGCTCGACGCGATCCTCGCTCTATTCCCCCAGAAGGGCACGCCGGCGGCGGAGCAGTTCCTGACCGACTACGGGCTGGAATGGTCGGTCACGTCCAGGGATGCCCTCGACCAGCTACCCAAGGGCAAGAAGACGGCGCTGGGGGTCTACGGCGGCACTGCGGCCCGCGCGGCCACCACGTCCTTCCAGCGGGTCCTGCTGCCCTGCACCCTGGAGGTCTACTTCTACAGCACGGACAGCGGGGGCAAGACCAAGGCGCTGGAGCGCATGCTGGCCGTCGCCGAGACCGTCCTGAAGGCCAACAGCACGCTGGGTGGTCTCGTCGTGAACATCGAGGTGACGGGGGAACAGACCAACATCGACGGACCGTATGACAACCAGGTTGACGCGGCTCTGTATTTCGACGTCCTGTATTTCCACCGCGAAGACGACCCAACCATCGGAAGGAGCTGACCATGGCCAGAAACCTGAACATCACGAATTCGGGGGACAACGACCCCACGGACGAGACCACCCCCTCGACTGAAACGAAAACGCAGGATACCCCGGTCGTGCCTGACGGGCCGAAGGTTCATGAGAGCCGCCGCCTGGGAGGCACGTACGTTCACCTTGGGGGTGGCGAGCGGGTGCTGCTGACGGACGACACTCAGATCGACGCGGGCGTTCACAAGGACGACGCCGAGGTCTAGGGTCCCAAGGCGGGTAGTCGTTGGTCACCGCATCACTTGAAAGGATGCCCCGATGACTATCCGCCTTTCCTCGCGCCATTTCTCGGGCGGCGCCAAGCTCTATGACGGGACTCTGGCCAACGCCATCCGCGAATTGGCCCAGTACCAGTGCGCCACCACCGCCAAGGCCCTGGCCGACATCACGGACAACTCGACCGGCACCTCGGGCGGCGACACCATCGCCGCCATCGCCATCCCGGCCGCCTTCACCAGCGCCGGCACCGACACCGCGCCCAAGGCCGGTACCGAAACCGCGCTCGGCACGGTGAAGAACGCGATCACCACGCTGCTCAACAGCGCCAAGACCATCGGTGATGCCATCTCCGTGCAGACGGTCACCATCTCGACCGGCGGCACCAACGGTTCGGGCACCATCGCCGCCATGACCAAGTCGGTCACCGCCGTCGCGGGTTCGGGCGCCGCCGGCATCGCGTACGACACCGGGTCGCTCTACATGATCGCCCTGCGCACCTACCTCTCCGAGGTGGTTGCCTACGTCAACGAGATCGCCACGGCGGTCGCCCTGACCCCGATCACCGACAGCTCGGGCGGCTCGGCCAGCAAGTCGCGGACCTTCGCGGCCCTGGGTACCGATACCGGCACTGCGGCCACGGCCCCGGAAGCTGCGGCCCTGGGCACCATGTCCAAGGCGGCGGTCGACACGTATCTGACGGCGGTGGCCGGCGTCATCGCCACCTGCGCCGCCAAGCTGAACGAGGCCACGAACGGTTCGCGCACCCTGGTGCCCACCGTCGTGGCGCTGTAAGCGGAAAGTTAGGAGGACCCTCCGATGCCCAACCCGCTTCTGACCCGCCGTGCGGTGGTTCTCGCCAAGATCGAGACCACCTACAACACGGACCCGACGCCCACCCCTACGGTGGATGCGCTGCTCTGCGAGGACCCGGACTACAAGGTCGACCCGACCGTGCTGGAACGGAACTTCTCGCGGAACTCGCTGTCCCGCCTGGCGCACAAGGTCGGCCGCAAGCTCGCCTCGTTCACCTTCAGCCACGAACTCCGTGGCGGGGGCTCGGCGGCCAGCGCGGCCCGCCTGGGACGCCTGCTCCGCATGTGCGGCTTCTCGGAAACCGCGATCACGTCCGGCGCCTCCCAGGTTTCGGCGGTGGTCGCGGATCAGGCCAACACCAACCCGACCACGCTGACCTGGGGTTCCGCCGCCTCGGGTTCGTTGCCGACGGAACCGGTGATGTTCACCCTGGAAGTCACCACGGCCGGCGCTTCCGGCACCGCCAAGATGACGGTGACCCCGGACGCCAACGCGGTGGCGTCGTCCTATGCGGCGGCGATCTCCGCTGCGGTCGTCACTTCGGGGTCGGCTTTCACCCTGAAAACCGGCGTGACCATCACCCCGACCTTCACGGGCTCGTTCGTGCTGGGCGCCAAGTATTACGTCTGGTGGTTCCCGGCGGGCTACCGGTACGACCCGGTGTCCTCGGGTTACGAGAGCGGCACGATCTACGGGTACTTCGACGGCCTGCTGCACAAGCTGACCGGCGCCCGTGGGACGTTCACCGTCGATGGCCAGGCCGGGCAGTACGGCAAGGTGACCTTCACCTTCACCGGCCAGTACGTCGCCCCGACGGACGCCTCCTTGCCGACCACGTCGGTGTACGAGACGACCCTGCCGCCGATCTTCGAGAACGCCAAGCTCTACATCAACGGCATCGCGGCGGTGGTCGACAAGGTCACCTTCGACGCCGGCGTTGAGGTGGTTCCGCGTGCGGATGCCAACAGCTCGGACGGCTACAACGGCGTGATCATCGTCGACCGGATGGCCAAGGGCGGCATCGACCCGGAAATGCAGCTGGTCGCCGACGAGAACTTCTGGCTCCGCCTGGCCAACTCGACGATCATGCCGTTCCGCACCCGGTTCGGCTCGGTCATCGGCAACCAAATCTGGCTGCTGGGTCCCGCCGTCCAGTACACCGGACTGACCTACCAATCCCGGGACAGTCTCCGGGTTCTCGATGCGGCGCTGGCCTTCAACCAGTTCCAGTCGGGGGACGACGAAGTCATCCTGTTCTTCGGATAGGGTGACTCGTGCAGACCAAGGTCTGGGTAGTCTTCCAGCGTGACGAGGCGGGCATCGACCATCCGGTTGGCGCCCGCCTTACGCTTGAGGCCACCGTAGGTCTTGCAAAGCAGGCTCCGAACAGAGGGTGGCACAAGCTGATCGCCACCAAGGACGCGGGACCGAGTAAGTTTGACATTCAACCGCCAAGCCGCAGCACCAAAGGAGCAGCAAATGGCCATTCGCGTAGCGAACCTGACGAAGACGTTTGATTTCATCTGGGACCAGGACCCGGACAAGGATGACCCCAAGAAGGCCACGGTCTTCGAGCTGGGCTACCTGGACGCCTACGACCACGCCTACATCAATGACCGCATGACCTCGTTCGACGGGGAAGTCACCTCGACCGGCACCACGGAAGCCGAGATCGAAATGGCGATCATGACCCAGCTGTCCCAGCGCCGGGTGGAGACCTACAAGGCCGCCGTCCTGACCGCGCGCCTGGCCATCCGGGGTGTGCGCAACATCCAGGACGACGAGGGAAAGCAGGTCGAACTCCAGATGGTCGATGACTTCGTCGCCGGCCGGAAGCGGCTGGTCGCGGACGACAACTTCATCCGGAGCCTCGATCCGACCCTCTGCCTGGCGATCTTCAACAAGGTCCAGAAGGCCAACACGATCACGGTGGACCAGGCAAAAAACTTGAAACCGGAGTAGTCGTCGTCGAGCTGCTTCCGGAGTACGACTGTCTGACGTGTACGGCGGCCAAGAAGCAGGAGCGGGGCTGCGTAGAGAAGGCGGTGATGCCGATCAAGATCATGGGGGTGGACCACTGGCGCTGCCCCCGCCGCCCGATCTACGAAGACCCCGCCTCCTTCGCCTACTGGCTTCAGGCGTACAGGAACTACAAGAACGGCATCCTGCCGGAGCCCGGTGCTTTCATGCAGCAGGCTGCGATTGCGGTGCAGGTCTTCAATATCCTCGACCGGGCGTACAATAAGGTCGAGCAATTTCATCGGGACAAACAGTCCCGACACGGGCAAGATGGTGGTGGCGGACGGCGGGTGTCGTCCAGGGGGTAGGCTATGAGCACGCTTTCTCAGGAGATGCTGTTCATCCTGCGGGTCCGGGACGAGGCCTCCGCAGCCCTTCGTGCTGCCGGTCTCGACATGCGGGGCCTGGCGCGCGGGGCGGCGGAGGCTCAAATCCAGGCCCGGGGTCTCGCTGCCGCCACGTCTGCCGCCACCACCATGGTGCGCGGACTGGCCGGGGCCTTCGGGGCCCTGTCGGCGGCGGCGACCATCCGCCAGTCGTTGGTCCTGACCAACGAGTACAACAAGGCCCTGGTCCAGTCGCAGACCCTCGCCGGCGCCAACGCCGAGCAGGTGAAGAAGTGGGGTGCGGAGCTCAAGGGCTTGTCCCTGACCACGGGTAAGGACCCCCGGGAACTCGCTACCGCCCTGCAATACGTCGCCTCGTCGGGTATCGACGTCAGCCGGACCATGGAAGTCATGGACGCGGCGTCGAAGGGCGCCATCGTCGGCCTGGGTGATACCAAGGACGTGGCCAACGCCGTCACCTCGGCGCTGAACGCCTACCGGACCTCGAACATTACGGCGGCCGAGGCCACCGGCACCATGATCGCGGCGGTCCGCGAAGGTAAGATGGAGGCGCGGGAATTCTCGATCTCCGTCGGCCGGGTCCTGGGCGTCTCGTCGGCGCTGGGGGTCGAATTCAAGGAAGTCTCCGCCGGCGCGGCCTTCCTGTCGCAGACCGGCTCCTCGGCGGGCGAAGCCATCACGGCGCTGCGCCAGATCATGTACAAGGTCGTCGCCCCGACCACCCAAGCCCGGAAGACGTTGAAAGACCTCAACCTGGATATGAAATACTTCCAGGACATTTTCCGGGACAAGGGCTTCCTGGCGGGTGTCACGGCCCTGCGCGAGAAGCTGGACGACGTGAACCTGCGGAAGGTGATCGACGACGCCGAAGGCTTCGGCGCGATCCAGATCATCATGCAGAACCTGGGCAAGGCCACGGAAACCTTCGGCAAGGTCGCCGTTGCCTCGGCCAAGGACCTACGGGACGCCTTCAAGATCGCAGCGGACAGCGGCGTCCTGTCGCTCGATCAGGGTATGCAGCTGCTGCGCTTGACGATGATCGAGTTCGGCACCGCCGTCATGCCCGTCATCATCGCAGGCATCCGCTCGATGATCGAGGCCTGGAACTACTTCATGGCCCCGACCCAGGAGGCCGCCAACCGATTGGCGATCCTAAAGGCCGTGCTCGGCGGGGTGACCACCGCCTTCGTCGCCTTGTGGCTGGTCATGAACCGAGGAGCCATCTTCTCGGCGACCACGGCCGTCATCGGTGCCATGTCGGCGGGCCTGACCTTCATGCAATCCCAGCTGTTGCTGGTGGCTACCGGCTTCGGTATCAGCTCGGCTGCGGCCCACGCCTTCAAGCTCGCCATGATCAGCACCGGCGTCGGGGCCCTGATTGTCGGTCTTGGCACCCTTGCCGCCGTGGCCATCTACACGGCGGACAGCACCCGCTACACTACGTCGGCCACCCAGGAGCTCGCCGGTGTGACCGGCGTCGCCGACACCGCGCTGAAGAATTACGCTGACGCCGCCATGATTGCGGCCCAGGCCACCGGCGAGGACCGGAAGGCTGCGATTGCGAACGCCGAAGCGAAGCGCATCGAAGCCAACATGGCGTACCAGCATACCGGTATCCTGTTGGGTGAAGCGCGGGCCCACCTGGCCGTCGTCGCCGCGCGTAATAACGAAGTCATGAGCAAGGGGCTCAACGCGGAGGCCCCGGCTGCTCAGGCCGCCGCCATGGGTGCGCGGGAAGCCAAAGCGCAGGCCCGGGTCAAGGTCCTCCAGGAAGCGCAGAAGAAGGAGAAGGAGGAGTACGACCGGATCGCCAAGCTGGTGGCCGATCTCAGCAAGCCCATCACCATGCCGCCCATGCCGAACCTGGAGGGCGGTGACACGGGCGGGGCGGACCGCAAGTCGGCCAAGGAGAGCGTCGACAAGCTGAAGCAGGTCCTCGACCAGCTGCGGCAGCAGGCCCTCGCCTACCGCCAGTCGGCCGAGGCGCAGGAATACCTGACGTCCGCCGAGCAGGCCGGGATCGACACGTCTCAGGCGGCTCTGGGTAACTACGAGAAGCAGCTCGAAGCGGCCAAGGCGGCCCTCGCGGCCAAGACCGCCCTGACGGACAGCCAGAAGGTCGCTTTGGCGGTCGAGACCAAGTACACCTCCGAGATAGAGGCGCAGACCCGGGCTGTCGGCCTGGACATCGAAGCCAACAAGGCGCTGGGACAGCTGGCCTTGTCGGACGCGCGCACCCGCGCGATCCAGACGGCAGCCATCAACGCCCAGACCGATGCCAAGAAGCGATACCTGTCGGCGACCCAGACCGAAACCGCCATCGAGAACGCCAAGAAGAAGGCCGCCTCCGCCTTCGATACGGGCGTCACGACCTCCGTTCTGGAGGAGGGCCGGGCCTACGAGACGGCGACCCGATACATGCAGCAGTACATCGCTGCTGCGGACCTCGACGCCCGTAGCCGGGCGATGCGGATTGCCTATCTCGATGCCGAGCGGGCCGCCCTCGATCAGGATAGCTCCGCTGAGGGTAAGCGCCTGGCTGCCATCCGCGCGACGAACGCGGCCCGGGCCGCCGGCCAAAGGTTCGATCAGGACTACCTGACCAAGCTGCGGGAAGGCCAGAAGGCCCAGCAGGACAACATCACGGTCCTTGAGCAGCTCGGACGCATCCGCTCGACCGACGCCCGTGAGATCGCAGCCCAGACGGCCTACATCCGCACGTACAACGAGGTTCTAGGCCAGACCAAGGACAAGGCCCTGGCGGCTGCTGAAGGGCTCAAGGCGGCCCAGCTGGCTCGTGGCGAGTTCACCGCCGACACGTCAAACCTGGCGACCTGGGACGCCTTGATGGCGCAGCTGACGGCGCAGGCCGCCGACACCACCGCCCTGACCATCTTCCGGGACGGCTGGACGCAAGCGTTCGACAGCGTGGGGCAGGCCGCCAAGCAGTTCTTCATGGGTCAGGAGGTGGGCTGGGGGGAGATGGTCGCCAACCTCGCCGCCAGCGTCGCCGCCATGATCGTGCAGGCCCTGGCCATGCAGGCGGTGCTCTACGCGATGGAGGCGATCTCGCCCGGCTCCAGCCAGCTGATCGTCGGCGGCGCGCAGTTCTCCAACGCGGCCAATAAGGCCGGGTCGTCCCCCCGGACGGGGTACCGCAACGGCGGTAGCTTCGATGGCGGGATCACGGCCTTCGCCAAGGGCTCGGCCTTCGCCAACTCCGTCGTCAACCAGGCGACCCCGTTCGCCTTCAATAAGGGCGGGCGCACCAAGCAGGGGGTGATGGGTGAGGCCGGTCCCGAGGCGGTCATGCCGTTGGTTCGCACCAAGGACGGCAAGCTCGGGGTCATGTCGATCCAGGCGCAGCAGAATGCTCAGACTTTGCAAGTGGTTGCAAACATCGACGTCAGCGCCCTGACCTCGGCGATCACGGCCATGACCCAGGCCGCCAAGCAATGGCAGATGCCTGAGCCGGACAGTTACCTGACGGCGCAATCCCTCGCTGGCCGCCCGATGGCCGGGGGCGCGACGGAGAGCATTGGCTACGGCGCCACGCAAGGGCGCGGCCTGGCTGGCTCTACCGGCGGAGACACCTACCAGGTCAGCATCGACATGCCGGTCACCATCCCGTTCCAGTCGTCTGGGAACGAGGAGGTCGACCAGCGCACCATGAAGAAGTTGGTTTCCGCCATCGGGGATATGGTGGATAAGCGGGTGAACGAGGCTCTCATCCGGGCCAAGATGAATGGCGGCGTGAACAACCGCCCGTTCAACGGGGCGTAACATGACCTTGACTTTCGAACCCCCGGTCGGGCCCAGCTTCGACCTCGATGACAGCCGGGAGCCCCGGGTCCTGCGTCAGACGTTCGGGGACGGCTACGTCGGCCGGTCCCAGGATGGGATCAACCACGATCTCGCCAGGGTTATGCTCCGCTGGGAGAACCTCACCCGGGAAGAAGCCGCCGAAATCTGGCGGTTCCTGCGGGCTCGCAAGGCGGTGGAGAGCTTCTGGTACGCCTTGCCGTTCAACCTGTCGCCGGACTGGGTGTCGATCACCCACCGGTTCACGGTGAGTTCCGCACACACCACCCTGGCCCTGCGGCTGTACGCGCTGTCCGGGGGCGCGATCTCCTTTGCCGGCAACAGCATGGACGCCTTCACCATCGGATCGGTATCGCTGAAGGTGGTAGGCTCTGACACCGAGCTGCTGTCGATCACCGAGCAGGACGTTACGACCTGGACTGACACCAACGTCACGACGGTCTACGACGCCACCGTCTACAACCACGAGGAAGAATTCGGCGGGTACGTCGTCACCGAAAACGGGGTCACCAGCAGCCACCTGGTCACCTTGCCTGGTATCGCCAAGGCGGCTTCCGACATCGACTACGAGGCGGTCTGGCTGGTGAAGTTCGATGAGCGCACGGAGGTCCGCGCCATGGTCTACGGCACGACCGTCTCGGACTCCGCTTACATAAACGTCGACCTGGCGGCGGGGACCTTGGGCTCGGCGGCCGTCAGCGGTACCGGCGTGACCAATGGCACCTCGGAGGTTGGGGCGGTGGTGACGGACCGGAAGAAGTGGTTGGCCCCCCGGTACACCCGTCGGCGGGTCTCGGCCAGCAACTACACCATCGAAGCCACGTTTGAGCAGGTTGTCGAAGGATGAGCACCCCCGAGCTTTTCGCCGCCCAGCAGAGCCTGACACCAGGCGCCCGGGTGGAGCTCTACAAACTGGACCTGACCCCCATCGGCGCCACGGACGTCTACTATTTCACGATCTCGTCGGAGCCTGACGGCAGCCCCATCTCCTTCGCCGGCCAGGTGTATTCGCAGGCCGCCATCAACATCACCGGCATCGAGCGTACGGCCACGGGAGAGACGCCCCAGCCGAAGGTGGTGGTCCCGAACTACAACAAGTTCGCGGCCGGGTTGGTCGTCGCCTACGGGGACATGGTCGGGGCCGAGCTGACCCGGATCGTCACTTTCGAGCAGTTCCTCGACGGTAAGCCGATGGCTGACGGCAACGCCATGATCCACTACGACCTGTTCGTCATCGAGCAGAAGTTGAACCTGAACAACCTGTACGGCGAGTTTGCGCTGCGGGTGTTGGCCGACACCGGGGACCGCCTGGTTGGTCGGCCCTGCTTCAAGGATATCTGCCTGCTGCGCTACCGGCGCTACAACGCGGACGCGGCCTCCTTCGATGTCTCGACGGTCAGACCCTGCCCCTACGCGGGAGACGCTATGTTCACGGTCGACGGGGAGCCCACCGTGGACCCGGAGCAGGACGTCTGTTCCAATGATGACGCCGGCTGCTCCCTGCGCTACCCTGTCAGCGTGAACAAGCCCTTCGGGGGCTTTCCTGGGATGTCCAGAACAAGAGCGGGCTGATGTTTGAGAAACACCGGGCGGAGATTGTCCGCCACGCGGAAGAGGTGTTCCCGGAGGAGTGCCTCGGGATCATCCACAACGACAAGTACGTCCGGCTCAAGAACGTCGACCTGGACCCCGAGAAACACTTCGCCATGTCGAACGCTGACATGGACCGGTACCTCGAAGACCCGCTGCTGGAAGCCATCGTCCACAGCCACCCGGATGGGCCGATACATCCCAGTTGCGGCGACATGCGGGCTCAGATCGACGTCGGCATCCCGTATGTGATCGCAGCCCACCACCCGATGACCGGGTGGGTCCACCTGGAACTCGGAGACCATCTCCTGGACTGGGAGCTGGAAGGTCGCCCGTTTTGCCATGGCATCTTCGACTGTTTCGCGCTCCTCCGATCCTGGTGGTGGCAGAAGCAGAACCGCCTGTTCCCGGACTTCGTGCGGCAGGATCGCTGGTGGGAGAAAGGCGAGAACCTGTACGTCGATCACTTCAGGCAATACGGCTTTGTCGAGATGAAAGGCCTGTCCCTCTCGGAGGCGAAAGCCGGGGACATTTTCACGTTCAAGCTGGACTTCAAGACCGAACAACACGCATTGGTCTACAATGGTGATGGGCGCGTCTATCACCACATGCCGGGCCAGTTGAGCACGGTCACCGCCGCCGAAGTGTGGGCGAACCGGGCGGCCAGGTGGTTGCGGCATGAGAGTATGATCGAAGCCTAAGCGGCAAGGGATCGGGGGCAATGAACAAGGTGATCCTGAAGGGGTCGCTCGGTGAGCGATTTGGCGGCCCCTACCTCATGGACGTCAGGTCCGCCGTCGAAGCCGTGAAAGCCCTCGCCTGTCAGCTGGAGGGCTTCGAGACCGCCATCGCAGAGGGTTCCTGGCGCATCACCCAGGTCCGGCGCGGCCACGAATACGAGCTCGACTACGACACCCTGTTCCTGGGGCTGACCGACGGCGAGATCATCTTCACTCCGGTCCCCGTCGGTGACGCCGTAAACCAGCCGAGCAATGCGTGGCAGCAGAACCGTCGGTCCATCTCGCGGCAGCAACAAAGCGCCGAGAGGAAGCAGGACAGCAAGGGCGTCGCCAAGGTGATCATCGGCATCGTGCTGATTGTCGTCACGGTCTATTCCGCCGGCGCCACCTCGCCGTTCCTTTCCGGGGACTTCGCCGCCGCCGGCGCGGCCATGTCCGCCCCTGCCTTCATGGGCATCAGCTACGGTCAGATCGCCATGTTCGGCGCGGCCATCGCGTTGTCCGGGATTGCCATGCTCGCCGCCCCGTCGCCGGCCGGTTCGACCTCCTCGCAAGCGAAGGACACGAACTCCTTCCTGTTCGATGGGGTGGCCAATGTGACCGAGCAAGGCAACATCGTGCCTATCGTCTACGGCAAGCACCGGGCGGGCTCGGTGGTGGCTGCTTCCGACCTCCAGGCCGATAAAATCCAGATCGTTCCGGAAGGCACCTACGACGGCTACAGCGAAGTCCCGATTGGGCCTGGTGGTGGCGGGGGTGGCAACGGAGGTGGTATTGACAATGGTGGTGTCGACCCGGGCACGGTGATGCCCGGCTGGGATACCATCGTCGGCGGCGAGGACGACGACGACACCATCGAAGACCCGGTGTTCATCTGATGGCGGCCCTGATCAAAGTGCGCGATCCCCTGCTGGCGCAGGGCGAGCGTATGGGCTCCGGGGGTAAGTCCGGGGGCAACGGCGGCCAGGAGCCGTACGAGTACCCGAACACCCTCCAGTCGAAGTCCATCGCCAAGGTGCTGGACGTCGTCAGTGAGGGTCCGATCAGGGGGCTGGTGAACGGCCTTCGGTCGGTCTACCTGAATGACACGCCGTTCCAGAACGCGGACCGGACCTACAACTTCGGTGGGGCGACTATCAAATGGCGCCTCGGCCTGCCTGATCAGGATGTGATCGAGGGCTTCGAGGCCACGACCACGCCCTTCGGTGTAGGGGTCGAGGTCCAGCACCTGGGTGACAGTTACTCGGGCGCCCTTGTCCGCCGGATCAACAACGACAACGCCAACGCCGTGCGGGTCCTGCTGACCTTGTCCGGCCTGACCCAGGCCGTGGCCGACACCGGTGAGTTGACCGGATACAAGGTCGAGATTTCGATTGAGGTCCGGTCGAACGCCAACAATCCGGGCTCGGCCTGGGTGCAGAAGGTGGCGGAGCCGATCCGGGGCAAGACCACGTCCCAGTTCCAGCAGCAGTACCGCATCCCGCTCGACGGGACCGGCCCCTGGGACGTGCGGGTGCGTCGGGTCTCGCCGGACGACGACAGCGCCAATGTGCAGTCGCGGTTCTTCTGGACCTCGTACACCGAGATCGTCGACCATCGCTACATCTACCCGGACACGGCCCTGTTCGGCTGCCAGTTCGACGCCGAGTTCTTCGGCAACTCGTTCCCCAGCCGGGGCTACGAGATTTACGGGCGGATCATCAACGTCCCGTCGAACTACGATCCCATCGAGCGCACCTACGAGGGTATCTGGGACGGCACGTTCAAGCTGGCCTACTGCAACAATCCGGCCTGGGTGCTGTGGGACCTGCTGACCAACACCCGCTTCGGCATCGGCGAGGTGCTGCCGGACGCGCGGGTGAGCAAATGGGACCTGTACAACATCGGCCGGTACAACGACCGGCTGGTGTCCGACGGCACGGGGGTAGGCTTCGATCCCGACGTGGTCGAGGTCCGCAAGGAGCGGGTGACCCTGGTCAGCGACGTCAACATCGACGTCAACGACGCCCCGGAATACATCGACGGCTGGAAGATGGACGCGGGGGTCCGGGTTGGTCTGATCGGGCAGACGGACAAAGCCGAGAACGGCATCTGGGTCTACAACGGCCAAGACCTGGCTATGACCCGAGCCACGGACATGGACGCCGCCGGCGACGTCCTGGGCGCTACCTTCGCGGTCTATGGCGGGACCTACGCCGACAAGTTCTTCCGCTGCTGCCACGCCATCACCACGATGGGGTCGGACGACATCGAGTTCGCCGGCGTCGAGCCGATGTTCACGTTCAACACGGTCGTCAACCAGCGTATGTCGGCCTACAACGCCATCACCGCGATCTGCGGGATGATGCGGACGAGCGCCGTCTGGGCCGCCGGCCAGATGACCTTCATCCAGGACGCCCCTAAGCCGGCCACCAAGGTGTTCTCCCCGGCCAACGTCATCGAGGGGGTCTTCAACTACAGCGGCACGGCCCTGCGGGCCCGGCACACCGCCTGTACGGTGACCTGGACCAACCCGGACCTGGGCTACATCGCCGACGACCTCCTGGTGGAGCATAAGGAGGGCATCCTCCGGTACGGCTACAACGTCCTGTCGATCACGGCGTACGGCTGCACGAGCAAGGCCCAGGCCCTGCGGCTGGCCCGCTTCGCCCTGCACACTGAATACCTGGAGACCGACACCGTCCAGTTCCGCATCGGCATGGGCGAGGCCGATATCCTGCCGGGCAGCATCGTCGATATCTACGACCCGATGATGACCCAGGCGGAATGGGCCGGCCGTCTGCGTGAGGTCTCCACGAGCGAGGTGAAGTTCGACCGGCCGCTGTCCTTCGACGGTGCGCGGACCTACTACCTGACCACGATCACCGCCGGCAACCAGATGGTCGAGCGCGAACTGGTCAACCCGGGAACCGGGGACTACATCACGGCCACCCTGGTGACCCCGCTCGACGGCGACGACATGCCCATCGTCAATGCCATGTTCGGCGTCTCGTCGGACGTCCTGGAGCCCCGCAGCTTCCGGATCATGTCCATCGCGGACGACGAGGAGAAGGGTCAGTACAAGGTCCTGGGGACCCAGCACGCGCCTGAGAAGTTCGCCCTGATCGAGAACAAAATCCCGGAAGTCACCCGGGCGTTCTCCGATCTGCCTGGCACCGAGGTGGTGGAGCCGGTGGCGACCATGTCGCTCCGCTATTACACCGCGCGAACCCAAGGCACGACCTCGCAGGGCTTCCTCTACGTGGACTGGGAGGCCAGCCCCGACCCCTACCTCGACGGGTACATCGTCTCGGTCCAGTACGGGGAGGACAACATCATCGTCCTGCCCATGCAGAAGATGACCGAGGTGACGCTGCCGAACCCGAAGATGGAGTACGTCACCGTCTGGGTCCGGGCTGTCAGCTTGAAGGGCTACAAGTCGCGGCCCAAGCTGCGCCGCATCGACCTGACGGCCGGTACCGCCTCGGGCAAGACGCTGATCACCGACGTCGAAATCCAGGGCGGGGGCCTTGAGTGGTCGGGCCGGAACGTCTTCCTGCAATGGTTGGCCAAGCCCATCTACGCGCCGGACGGGACGCTGCCGACCGACGGGGTGGACCCGTATTTCAAGGAGTTCCGGGTCCGCTTGCGCGACACCGACACCCTGTCGATCTTGAAGACCTACACCACGCACACGCCCCGCCTGACCATCCCGATTGACGACCTGCTTCTCGTCAGCGCCGGCGTGCGGGAGTACAAGATCAGCGTGGCGCTGATCGACAAGAACGACGTCGCCAGCACCGAGACCACGGTCACCATCGCCAACCCGCCGCCGCCGGCCTACGAGCCTTCGGAGGTGGACGTTACGGCCTACGGGGTGACGTTCACTTTCGACGAGATCGTGGACCCCGACTACCGGGGGGTGATTGTTTACGCCGGCACCTCGCCTGGCGTCCTGACGGACCTCAGCCATCAGTGGGCCATCGGCCGCGAGAACGTCACGCTCGCGCTGGACCCGGGCACGACCTATTACTACCGGTTCCGGCACTACGACGAATTCGGCTACGGCGATCCCACGGACGAGGAGACGCTGACCACGCCGTCCGTCGCCGTCGCGGACATGGAGACCACGCCGCCGGCGGTCCCGGCGACGCCCACGGTCACGTCGTCCATCGCCAGCAACGTCGACGGCGCCCTGGTGGTCAAGATGGTCGTGGACTGGACCGCCAACGTCGACGCGGACCTGGCCGGCTACGACGTCATTTACTTCGAGCACGGCGACAGCACGGGCCTGGGTCACGTCAACATCACGTCGACGAACCACGACGAGTTCCTGGCCAAGCCGGGCAAGCTCTACTACATCCAGCTCCGGGCCTTCGACCGGGTCAACAACCGCTCGGCGCTCTGCACGGCGGTGACCCACACCACGGCGGCTGACACGACGGCTCCGTCTACCCCCACCTCGTTGTCGGCTACGGCCGGCTTCTCGCAGGTGACCCTGACCTGGACCAATCCGGTAGCTGCCGACTTCCATGTCGTCGAGGTCTACGAGAACAGCACCAACACGTCGGTAGGCGCCACTCTGGTCACGACCGTCGGCGGGGCGCCCTCGGCCAATATGTCGTTCGTGCGGGGGAACCTGACCAACGGCGTCGCCCGGTACTTCTTCTTCAAGTCGGTGGACAAGAGCGGCAACAAGTCGGCCTTCTCGGCGTCGGTGACCGCGACCCCGCTGGTGATCCAGACGAACGAGGTAGACACCACCCCGCCTGGCGTCCCCGCCGACCTGGCCCTGTCTTCGGTGCTGACCGTCGACACTGACGGCACCCAGCGCGTGAAGCTGTCCGCGACCTGGACCGCGAACGTCGAGACGGACCTGAAGGGCTACGAGATCGAGCTGACCGAAGGCTCGGACGTCACGATCTTCAACGCAGCCACCAACCGCTACGAATGGCAGGTCAAGGGGAACGTCGGCTTCACGGCCCGTGTTCGCTCGTATGATACGTTCAACAACAAGAGCGCCTGGAGCTCGGCGACCGGCACGCATACCTCGGCGAAGGACACGACGGCGCCGTCCGCGCCCAGCAGCTTTGCCGTCACCGCCAGCTTGCAGAACCTGGCCCTCGCCTGGGTCAACCCGGCGGCGACCGACCTGGCCTTCGTGGAGGTCTACGAACACACGTCCAACTCCAGTGGTTCGGCGTCCCTGGTGGCCACGATCACCGCCAAGCCCTTGGCGGGCGGCAGCTGGACCCGTTCGGGTCTCGCCACGGGGCAGCTCCGCTACTACTGGCTGAAGGCCGTAGATACGTCCGGCAACGCCTCGGCGTTCACGTCCGTGGCCAGCGGCACGACGGTCGGGGTGGTCGGCGGAGACCTGGACACGACGGCGCCGGCGGTACCGACCGGGCTGGGTCTGTCCTCGGCGCTGACGCTGGACACTGACGGTACCCAGGTGGTCAAGATGACCGCCAGCTTCACGGGCGTCGCCGACAGCGACCTGGACCACTATGAGATCGCCGTCTCCGAGAACGGCGGAGCGTACGTCGTGCGGGCCATTGGCACCGCCGTGAGCGATATCTTCCCGGTCAAGGGCAATGTCTCCTATGCGGTGAAGGTGCTGGCCGTGGACAAGCTGGGCAACCGCTCGGCGTACACGACCCCGGTGACCCAGACCTCCACGGCGGACACTACGGCCCCCAGCGCCCCGACGTCGCCAGCCGCAGCCGCCGGCTTCCAGGCTGTCAGCCTGTCGTGGGTCAACCCCACGGCGGCGGACCTTGACCACGTCGACATTTACGAGAACACGGCCAACGACTCGGGCACGGCCACGAAGATCGCTTCGGTGCAGGCGACCTCGGCCGCCGGCCAGACCTACAGCCGCACCGGCCGGGCCAACTCGACCCTGTACTACTACTGGTTCAAGGCGGTGGACTTCTCCGGTAACGCCAGCGCCTTCACGACGGTGGTCAGCGCCACGACCACGACCGTTTCGACCTCGGACATTGACACCACGCCGCCGGCGGTTCCTTCCGGCCTGGCGCTGTCCTCCTCCGTCACCCTGGATACCGATGGAAAGCAGCGGGTGGTCCTGGTGGCCGCCTGGACGGCCAACGTCGAAAGTGACCTCGCCGGCTACAATGTCGAGCTGACCGAAGGCGGCAGCACGATCACCCAGCTGACGACCTCGACCAACAGGGCCGAGTGGCTTGTCAAGGGTAACGTCGGTTTCACCGCCCGCATCCGGGCCTACGATAGCCTTGGCAACAAATCCGCCTGGTCATCGGCGACAGGCAGCCACACGTCAGCGAAGGATACCACGGCTCCGTCCGCCCCTACGGCCGGTGCGGCGACCGGGATGATCGGCCAGATCATGCTGACCTGGACCTGTCCGGCGGACGCGGATGTCGCCCAGATCGAAATCTGGGAGCACACGTCAAACTCCAGTGGTTCGGCCACCAAGATCGCCACGGTGCAGGGAGCGGCATCGGCGCCCGGAGCTTACGCCCGGGGTGGCTTGGGAAATGCCGTGCAGCGGTACTACTGGTTCAAGGCTGTCGACACATCGGGGAATGTCTCGGCCTTCTCCGGCTCGATCAACGCCACGACCAGCCTGTTGCAAACCGAGCAGGTGGCCACCAAGGCGATCCACTCCGTCGGCGCCTCGTACAACACCAGCACGATCACCCAGGTGAATTCCGGGGCGTTCGCAAACCTGCTCATGAGCTTGGTGGTGGTATGCACGGGAGACCTGCTGGAGGTCGAGGCGTACATCCTCGACGAAATCATCGGTAACGACAATTTCGGCTACTACCTGACCATCGACAACACGATAACGGCGTCTGGGGGAAACCCTGTAGGCTCGGTGTACGACAGTATTGTTGTCCGGGCCCCGGGTAGCGGGGTCGTCAAAATGCCGAAAGTGTTCAAGTGGTTGGTGACCGGCCTGTCTGCTGGTAGCCATACGTTCCGGGTCTACCTGATCAACACGAGCGGAAACACGGTGACGATCACTAACCGTCTTCTGTCGATCAGCGAAATTAAGAGGGCCACATGACCGCCGGGACCAGCGTGATATACAACTCCACGACAGGAGAGATCGTCGGGATGATCATTGGTGGGTCGGACCTGGTGACCGACAACACGCCTGGGGGGCACGCGGCCCTGGCCCTGACCAGCCAGCTTGCTAATGCCTCAGTGCAGTATGTAAACGTCGCCTCGCCCGCGCTGACGGCCCGGCCCTCGTTTGGCGAGGTGATCCCTGCGACGGTTACCGCCGGCGTAGACCTTGAGTTTGACGTGCCTTCGGGCACCGTGGTGACTATCGACAGCGAGGGATCAGGCGGCGCCCGGACGCATACCAGTACGGGGGGCCTGCAAAGCCTGGACACCTCGACAGACACGGCCGGGGATGTCCTTGGGGTGGTCCTCACCCTGTTCCCGTACATCACGCTATCCGGCATGGTGGAGGTCGTCTGACGCCTCCGCACGAAGGAAAGTAATCCCCAAGATTATTTGGGACTTTAGGGGCGATCTCGCCAAGTGTGGTAGGTAGGGGTATCGCGGGCGTGGTCACGCTGTGGTAGCCCCCAGTTTAGTTGCAACCACTTGCAATGCGTATGGGGGGTCTCGTGGAGCTGTTTGAGCATGTGGCCAAATGGGTCAAAACCGATATCGGGACCTTGGTCGCCACGGTCGGAACCCTAGCCGCACTGGGGTCTTTGCTGTTTGGCAAGGGCGTGTGGGCCAACCTGGGAGGCTGGAGAGATGCTGTGGTAGCTGCGATGCTGAAACCCTTCACCTCCGGCGCGCGGGCCGAAGAATTCGTCAAGACCAAGTTTGACGTGCTCGAAGCCAATCTCGCCGCGATCCTCACTGAAGTCCGCCCCAATGGTGGTGGCTCGATGAGGGACGCCATCACCCGGATAGAAGCACGGCAGGAGCGGTGGGCCTCCCGCCAGGACCACATATTCGCGGCCTTGGCTGAAGCAGTCTTGATCTACGAAACCGACGAGCACGGACAGTACACCTGGGCGTCCCCGTCTCTGGCTACGTTCGTCGGGGTCCAGGTCACGGACATCCAGGGATGGGGGTGGGTGAACATCCTGCACCCCGACGACGTCGAGCGGGTCCGCCATGAGTGGCGCTCCGCTGTTGACGAACGCCGGCTGTTCTCTTGCTCTTACCGGCTGTGCAAAGCCGATGGGGGTTTCATAAAAGTCCAGGCCAAGGCCAGGCCTATGGTGGTAAACGAAAAGCTGTTTGGCTGGTCGGGTAGTATCTCCGTATCGGCCTGACGCCAGGCAACACAGGGGGCGCCTATGGGTGGGTGGTGGACCAGGTTCTGCGAATTCATGATCGGCCTCCCGGCCTATATCCGGGACTGGGCTTCGGCGGGACGCGACGTCCTCGCCCTCCTGTTCACGCCGGTGAACACCGCCGTCTCGGTCTTCCTGATCTGCATCCTGGCGGGCTGGTTCACGCAATGGGGTCAGCCCACCGAGATCGAGCGCATCCGCCTGCTCGGAGTCATCGCTGTAATCTATGCCATGCTGGTGGGCTTCGGCGGCCAATGGTTCCAGCGCAACCGGCTTGAGAAGCTGAAGTTCTCCGCCGGCAAGGACGGGATCAGCGGGGAGGTGGACGCCGAGGCGGAGACCACGCAGACCACCACGAAAACGACCAAGACCACCGAATTGCAAGTGGTTGCAACCGAGCAGATTTCGGAGCAGAGTGCGGTTTCAGATGCGGGGGCTTCAGGAGAGAGCCCCGACGCACAAGCCGAAGGAGGCGATAATGGTCTATCGACTGGGGGCGGGCAGCCTCGCTGAACTGAAGGGCGTCCACCCGAGCCTGGTCAGCTGCGTTAACCACGCCATCGCCAATACGCAGCAGGACTTCGTCGTCATGGACGGCCTGCGGACCCTGGCGGAGCAGACGCTCCTCGTCCGCAAGGGCAAGTCGAAGACCATGAACTCCAAGCACCGGGCACAGGCGGACGGCTTCAGCCACGCCGTCGACCTGGTGCCCTACATTGACGGTCGCCCGCAATGGGTCTGGGATATGCCCGGGCCGTCCGACGCCGGCATCTTCCCCATCGTCCTCGCCATGCGCGCCGCGTCCATCGCCATTGGCGTGCCGTTGATCTGGGGCGGCATCTGGGACCGCAAGATCACCCAGCTGGCTCCGACCTGCGCCGGGCTTCGCATCGACCTGGAGGCCTACAAGGTCCGGCACGCCGGCGCGGACTTCCTCGACGGGCCCCATTATCAGCTTTGCTAGAGTAAATTCACTATTGCTTTGATGAAAGGGCGGCGCTAAAAGGTCTTTATGTCTGAGATCAAGCGCCGGCCCCGACACGGGCAAACTGGAACCCGCCTCCACAACATCTGGCGGGGCATGCTTAAAAGATGCTCCGCCACAGTCGGATATGAGTACGAGAAATACGCGGCAAGAGGCATCAAGGTCTGTGACGAGTGGTTGGTGTTCGAGACTTTCCGAGCCTGGGCTTTGAAGACCGGGTACGCTGACACTCTGACCATAGACCGCAAGGACAATGACGGGCACTATGAGCCCAAGAACTGCAAGTGGTCCACGCAGCAGACCCAGGCGCGAAATCGCCGGTCCTCTAAATGGATTACGATAAACGGGGAAACTAAGACGTTGGCCGAATGGGCGGAAATAAGTCCGGTGACGTACTTCGCCATCCAAGGCCGCCTCAATATGGGATGGTCTGCCGAGAATGCGATCTTCACCCCGCTGCGGAGCAAGAAAGCCTAGATGGAGGCGTTCCTCGCCAAGTGGGGGTTGAAGATCATCGGGGCGGTGGTCTTCATCGTCGTGATCCTCGTCTTCTGGAGCACGCTGATGTCGTGGGGCGGCAACGTCCTGCACTTCTTCGGCCTCGGCCAGAAGGCGACCATCGAGAAGCAGGCTGTCGAGATCGTCCAGGGCAAGGCTGATACGGCCCAGGCCCAGGGCGAGGCCCTGACTGCCCAGGACGTCCTCGCAATCGTACAGGCCGGCGCCAGCCGGGACCGGGAAACAGTGGTGATCCATGAACGCAACGCAGATCGCATCCAGCAGGCGCCCGGCGCTCGTGCTCCTCTCGATCCTGGCCTTGTCGACGCTATCAATCGCGGGCTGTGTAAATACCCCGAGACCCCAGATTGTAGCGGAGATGATCAATTGCAGTGACTTCGTCCCGCCGGACCTCCGGGTGCCGGTGAAGGGTGTCTCGCAATTGACCCCGCACGCCGACGCGGGGGAGCTCGGGGTGAAGCTGGACGGCCAGACGGCCAATCTGCACAAGGCCAACGGCAACACGGCCGACGCCCTGCACATCATGAGCGTCTGCGACCAGCGGAACCGGCAGATCATCAACACCCTGATGCCGGAGCCCTGGTACGGGAAGTTCGACCCGTTCGGGACCAAGAAGCCGAAGCTGGGTGATCCCCTGAAGCCCCCGCCGGCTTCTCCATTGACCCCGCCGGCCAACTAGCTACCGTAGAGAGTACAGGGCCTTCTCAGGCCCCTCTATCCGATCATGGAGGATCGCAGATGCCTACCGACGACAAGCCCCCCGAGAACACCCCCGCCGAGGACGCCCCCAAGCCGTTCGATATCGTAGCCTGGGTGAACAGCCAGGAATACTACGAAGGATCGCTGGCCCACCTGGAAGAACAGGCCGAGCGCCGCGACCGCTACGACGACCGGGGGCCGTTCTGATGACCACCTTCTACGCTTGGATGGTGAAGGAACCCGACGGCTCCGAGGGGCCCGTTTCGGTCTACATGCCGGGGATCGGGCAGCACACCCCGCTGGTCACCGCCAAGGCGGACATCGCCAGGAACATGCGGGTGGTCGCCCAGGCCCACGCCGACAACTCGGGCAAGCCGGTCCGCCTCGTCCGCTTCGAAGAAGCCGAAACCGTGGAGACCCTGTGATGGGCATCTTTGCCAACGCGCCTGACCCGAACATGCCGCAATGGGTTTCCGGAAAGCCGCCCAAGCAGAAATGGGCCGGCCAAAGCGAATTCGAGGCCATGGGCGTCGAGGTGCCGTTCTTCCGGCGCCAGGCCGGCTACGAGAACTGCAAGCAGATGGGCATGAAGGACAGCAAGACGATCTTCGAGCTGATCCAGGACGTCAGCCAGATGATCGAGCGGGACGACCCGCATGGAGCCCTGGAACGCATGTCCAAGAACCTGGACGTCACCGGCTGTTACCGCCTGCTGGCCGTCCTGCTCTGCACCCCGAAGCCGGAGGCCTCCTGATGTCTGCTAGACGATACGTCATCTGGCGCGGCCGGGACGGCACTCCGCCTTGGGTCCTCATGCTGGACGGCTTCCGGGACGATAAGGCCGCTATGCAGGCCCGCCGGTGGCAGGAGACCGGGGGCGCCAGTGTGGTCGAAGACTGGGCTACCTGCCGGCGCATCGGCCCCGCCAGGTTCCGGGACGTCGACTCGGACCAAGAGTTCGAGCAGGAGAGTCAGCAGGGCTACACCAAGAGGGCCTGGGACCGCTTCCTGGCCGAATGGGAGGAGAGCTGATGGCCAAGCGCATGACGTTTACGTTGGAGCTGATCTACGAAGGCTTCGCGCCGCCGCATGAAATGGAGCGCCTGATCGGCGTCGCGTTGGACAAGGCGTTCTTGGAAGGGGACACCAACGCTGATCTTGGCCTGTTCAGGGTAACCCGGACTGGCGTTATGTTCGCGGCTAAAGGGGAGGAATGATGTCCAAGAACCCGCAGCGCATCACCTGCCGGTGCGGCAAGGGCAAGGTTTCAGCCTGGGACGGGAAGTGCGGCCACTGCCGTACCGACAAGGACAAGCTCGCTCTGAAACGCATGCAGGACGAGGGTTGGACGAAGGAAGAAGCCAAGCTCGGCTACCAGATGAAGAAGGACCCTAAGTGGCATGGCTGATCCTACGATCATCAAATACGAGGTGATCCTCGAAGTCGAAGGTGGTGCCGTAAATCGGGAGGCTGTTCGCCGGGCGATCTGGCAGGCCGTCGAGTATCGCATGGGCACCCTCGGCCTCTCGGAAGACGACGACCCGGGAACTGTGGTGCGGCACGAAGTCATCCTGACCGGCAGCAAGGTCCGCAACCTCGGCCCCTGCCCCATCGACTTCCCGCACTCGAAGGGCGGCACTGTCCGCCAGACCCGGGTGATCCATCAGCGGGCCGACGGCACCCACTACGTCGCCTTCCGGCAGAACAAGAAGAAGGTCGAGCGGCGGGTCTATCGGGGCCAGGACGGCATATTCCGCTTCCCCTCTTGACCCGTCGCCCCACAGGGCTATCGTAATCCATAACCAAGGGCAAAAGCCGGACAACCGGAGCCCTAGATGCGAGTTTCACATGCTACGACAAGCGGTCCTCGGCCAGCTGCCGATCATCACATTGCGGACGCGCGACACCATCAATGTCGCCGACGTCATCCGGTACACCTCCGGAAAGCCCATGATCCAGTGGGACGGGACGACGATCCTTCAGAAGGCGCTGCTGTTCATCTGGGGCGGCACCGCCCTCAAGGAACCCTGGCGCCTCGTCTACGAGAAGTTCACCAAGGCGGGCTCGACCCTGCTGGTGATCAACCCGACCAACCCGATCCCCGAGGCCTTCGACGTCGGTGACCTGATCACCCCCCGGGACATGGTCTTCAAGGCCTTGACGGAGGCTCTCTCGAACGGCCCGCCGACGCCGGCGATCAAGGACTACGTCGGCACCCTGATGCCCGCTCTTGGTGGCCTTACGCTCAAGGAGAGCGTGGAGGTGATGCGCCTGTCCGCCGTCGACAACGACGCCCTGACGCCGCAGTCGATCACGGCGATCCGCCGGCAGATCGTTCCGCCGCTGCAAGGCTTCAGCCAGATCGACACCGACCTCGAATACTACGAACCGCCCAAGGCGTGGGCCGCGTTCGTCGATAGCAAGCGCGACTACTTCCTCGGCGACTACGACTGGCGTGTGGTGCCCCGTGGAGCCCTGCTGAAGGGCACGCCGGGCACGGGCAAGACCCAGGGCGTCAAGTACCTCGCCAACCGCTGGGGGGTGCCCGCCTACCGCCTGGCGGTGGACTTCAATTCGAAGTGGCATGGCGAGAGCGAACAGAACGTCGCCGCGATCCTCGCCCAGGTGAAACACGAGGCGCCCTGCGTCCTGCTGATGGACGAGATCGAGAAGATGATGGCCAAGGGCGGTGACAGCGTCCAGGAGAAAATCCGCAGCCAGCTCCTGTGGTTCATGCAGGAGAACCGCTCGAAGGTCTTCGTCGCCATGACGACCAACGACGAGAAGAAGCTGCCCCCGGAGATGTTCCGGGAAGGCCGCATCTCGGCGTCCATCGAATTCCACGGGCTGACCCTCTTCGAGGCGATGCCCTTTGCCCAGAACGTCCTGAAGACGTTCAAGGTCGGCGATCCTGCTGCGGCCAAGGCTGCGGTTGAGAAGCGGGTCAAGTCGTTGTTCTCGACGACGAACCCCGAACTGGTGGCCCACGCTGCGATCAACGAAGCGGTGGTGTCCACGCTCACTGAGGAAGGACTGCTAAACCCGGCGGTCAAGGAGGACTGACATGGAAGCCATCCTGGCTAAGTTTGAAGACAAGGAGAAATACCCCCGCATGTACGGCACCGAGGGCAAGATGGACTACATCGTCGTGGCCTGCGACGAGGAAACGGGCATGCAGCTCGGCATCAAGCCGCTGTTCGGCCTGGTCGACAAGGACGGCCCCAAGATCATGGCGGCCTTCCGCATGAGGTCGGCGGCGCAGACCAACGTCTCGGCGTTCGGTGAGGCTTCCGCGAAGAAGACGGTCTCGCCGAACAAGGCGTTCGACTTCCCGTGGGAGAAGGCTGACTACAAGCGCGCCAGCCTGATCCGCACGATCATCCTCGACCGGACCCCCGACGAGGCCAACCGGGCGCTGGGCGACCTCAAGGCGATCCGCTACGCCAGCAAGATCAGGGAGCTGATCCAGGCTGTCGTGCCGCTCGACAAGTGGATCGTCTCCGCCGAGGACTTCGACGAGTTCGTCTACGGCACCGCCGAGGCGTTCTTCGCCCAGGTCGCGGCCCACAGCGACCCGGCCGCGCGTCTCGTCGTGCTCAAGCAGCAGAAGGAGGCGGCCGAGAAGGCCTTCGCCGAGCAGATGAAGGCCTACGAGGACGACATCGCCGCTGCTGAAGCCGCTGTGGCCGAACAGGCCGGCGCGCAGGACCCCGACTACGTGCCCCCGGCCAAGCCCGCCCTCGTCGAGGAACTGACCACCCTGTCACAGGCGTCGGCGGCGCACGCGCAGCTGGCCCCGCTCAAGCTCAAGGTCGTGGCCGGCACCGACGTCGCGCCCATGGGTGACGACGAGGGCTCCGACGACTTCGGTGGCGACGAAGGGGAAGACTACTAGCCCCGACCCTGCTACTCTGATCGCCTCCAAGGGTTAGACCGCCAATTCTCCCTCCGGCGTCGTCTTTGCATCGCCCTTGGATAACTGGGGACCGTGAGTAAGGACGCTCGCGGTCCCCCCCTTTTTCCCTAGTGACAAAGCATGGCCAACCCCCCGCCGAACTACGCCCAGTACGGACGCACCGCCTCCGAGAAGGCGATCCTGCATGCGTTGGCCAGGTGGTCCCCCCATTTGAAGTACGAGCACGCCGGCCAGAAGTGGCTCGTGCGCACCGCCGCTGAGTTGCGGGAAGACGGAGTGTTCCTGTCCGACCGGCAGATCGCGCGGACCCTAAAGACGCTCTCCGACAAGGGGGTGCTTGCCGTCCACAAGGCCCGGCATCCTGCCCGGCGGGACGCCCCCTACAAGGTCTACTGGCTGCGTTTCGTGCGCCCCTCGGGGGCCCAGAATGGCGCCGGCATACCGGACACCATGTCCGCTTCAAACCAGACACCATGTCCGGTTCATACCGGACACCATGTCCGGTATCATATAGAAGAGAACATCGGGAAAGATCAGGGAACGACAGAAGACTATCCGGCCGCTTCGCAGCCGGAGGAGCCGAGCACCGAAATCAAGGAGGAGCAGGTGGTCAAGAAAACAGGGGCTGAGGTCCTGGCCGAGAAGCAGAAGGCGGTCGCGGAGTTCGAAGCCGGCATGCCCATGGGGATGCACCAGAAGATCGTCCTGCCCGCGAAGAAGGCGCTGCCGCACAAGGTTAGTCCGACCATCCTGTACGAGCTGTACGCTGGAGCTCTGAAGGAGGTTCAGGGTCAGGCCGTCCCGGTGTTCAAGCTGGCCTACATGGGTCCGCTGAAGAAGGTCTTGCAAGCACTTGCAAACGCCAAGCTCGGCGGACAGGACTGGGTGGAGGTCTGCCACTACTGCCTGGCTCGATGGGCGGAATTTCTCTTGTGGGCAGGTCCCTCGCTGCCGCAGTATCTGAAGGGCGGGGGCTTCCCGCAGCCCAAGAACCTGCATGAGTTCGCTCCGCACATGATCGCCTACTGGAACATCTCGAAGACGACGGCGTTGCCCCCTGGGGATAACCCGGAGACCGACGATGCTTCTGACCTTGAGTGGGCCTAAGACCATGGACCCCTTCGCCACCGGCGTGTTGCGGCCAGAGGTTCACGACCGGCTGGTCCAGAACGTCCACGCCGTCGCCCGGAGGTCGGGGCTAGGCCCCGCCTACGAGAACCTGATCTGGAACGAGCCCACGCTGCTGGCGCCGGGCGAAGAGGCGTTCATCAAGGACGTCGTCGTCCACCGCAAGTTCGGCACACCCTGGACCGCCAGCAAGCTCGGGATCGCCTATGGCCCCTCGACCAACAAGAACCCGATACAGGCGGCTGACGAGGCGGCGAAGACCGCGACCAAGATGCGGGAGCTGACCGCCAAGATGGTCCGCAACTTCGTCGACGCCCGGCTGATGTCGCCGGCCGAAATCGTCGAGTACATTCAGGCGGGCGAGGAGGTCGAAGCCTCGGTCCTGCTGGTGCGGGACTTCCTGCTCCCCGAGGAGTGGGCCCTGCATCAGGACAGCAAGTTCTACAGCAAGACGCAGCGGGCCCAGCTTGACGTGCTGCCCCGCCTGCTGATGGACCGCGCCCAGCGCGGCGCCCCTACCGTCGTCCATGTTCGGTCGCCGGCCCAAACGCTCGCTTCGGTCATGCCGAGCGTCTTCGAGTTGTTCCGCACCAGCTTCGCCTGCCAGGGCGACCTGAAGCCGGTCTAAGAAAGGTCACGGGGGAGTATGTCGCTAGGGTCCAGATTTCTGACGTCCGTCATCCAGACTGGGGACGTCACCGAATACCTCAAGTACGGGCAGATGGGCGCCCTGTTCGACGCGGACCCGCTGTCCAAGCCGCTGTTCCAGTTCGTCGATGACTACGTCCGGACCTACAGCCAGCTTCCGCCGACGACCTGGATCAAGGAGAAGCTCTCGGTCGAGCTCGGGTCGGAGGAGGTCGCCGCCGGCGCCCTGCACAAGGACCTGTTCGACCGGTACATGACCCGGGCGATGAAGCTGACCGCCGAGAAGGCGAACGAGCTGATCAAGGACGACCCGAAGAAGGCGTTCGAGACCATGACCCTGGGCCTGCAAGCGATCTCCGCCACGGAAATGATGCCGCAGGTGTCGGACTTCCGCCGGGTCGCGGCCGAATACTGGCCGATCTTCGTCCAGCACTGGTCGGACGGCGTCCAGACGGTGCCCTGGCAGTGGCAGACCCTCCAGAAGCAGTCGAAGGGGCTCCGCGCCGGGGACTTGGTCTCCATCGTCGGTCGCCCGGGCCTCGGCAAGACCTGGCTCATGCTCTCCGCCGCCCTGCATACCTGGGTGACGACCGACCGGCCGGTGATCTTCGTCTCCATGGAGATGATGCGCGAGAACATCATGGAGCGGCTGGCCGCCCTGTACACGAAGACCGCCATGGACTTCTTCAAGGACGGGTATGCCCCGAACCTGTTCGGCCAGGGCGGGAAGCAGGCGGTCAAGAAGGCCCTGATGCAGGCGGAGAACGCCAAGGCCCCGTTCTATGTGGTCGACGGCAACCTGACCGCCACGGTGGAGGACGTCTATTCCCTCTGCCAGCAGTACGGCCCCTCGGCCCTGTACATCGACGGCGCCTACATGCTCGGCCACCCGAAGGAGACCGAGATGTTCAAGAAGGTCTCGGTCAACGTGAACCTGCTGAAGCAGACCGTGGCCACGCGCCTGAAGGTGCCGACGATCTGCTCGTGGCAGTTCGCGCGGGAGGCCGACAAGCTGAAGCCGGGCCAGGTCCCGACCCTCGCCCACATCGGCTACTCGGACGTCATCGGGCAGGCCAGCAGCATCGTTATGGGTCTGTTCCAGAACGACGACGACAGCAACGCCGAGATGATCAAGCGTCGGCGGGTCAACATCCTGAAGGGCCGGTCCGGCGAGATCGGGGAGTTCAACGTCTCCTGGGATTTTGTGCGGATGGTGTTTGACGAGTACACGGTTGATGTCGAAAACGGCGGCGATCTCCAGAGCGAAGTCATCTACTGATGGCGTATCCTAAAGGTCGTCCTAGCCCTAACCTGAAACACGGTATGTTTGGGACCCGGACCTACGCCACTTGGGCGTCTATGCTTGAGCGTTGTAGACACGGAAAAGACCCGGTGTATGCCGGCGTCCCGATACACCCCGCTTGGGTGGATTTTAGAGCATTCTACGCGGATATGGGTGAACGCCCTGAAGGCATGACCCTAGATCGTATAGACGGGGCAAAGGGGTATGAGCCTGGAAATTGCCGCTGGGCGACGCGCCAGACCCAATCTGAAAATCGGAAAAATGTCCGCTGGTACGAGCACGAAGGGAAGACTTTGACCATCGCGGGCTGGGCCCGGGAATTGGGGCTGTCAAAAACCTCCTTGCATAGAAACCTGGTTTATAACCAGCTCCCGTTCGATCAGGCGATTTCCAAGAAGTAGGCCCATTGACCAGACGGGCCAAAGCACGACGTAAGGGGTATCACACAAACCACAGGAGGATGTGATGCTCGGACTGCTCATGGCGGCGGCCATCACCGCCACCCTCCCGCCCGCTCCCGACCAACAGGTCACGGAAGGCCCGACGATCCAGTCTCTGGCCGCCGGCCTGAAGGACCCGGACAGCGCCCGGTACACCTTCGGACCCTGGAAAGAAGCCAGCTGCTACGGCCGCTACTTCGGCCAGAAAGATCGCTGGCACGGGTGGGCCCAGAACGTCACCATCGTTGCCAAGAACAGCTTTGGCGGCTATGCCACGGAGAGCTGGACGCTGCTCTATCACGGCGGCCAGATTTACATTCACGCCGGCCCTGATTTTGCGGGCCGCAGCCGATGCCGGTGGGGCCCATGACCAAAGAAATGATCGACTTCGCCCAGCAGTTCTGCTCCCCGACCCAGTCGGTTGTGCGGATCGAAGGCCGCGCTCTGATCCTGGCGGATAGCGCCCACCCCGGCGACGTCATCGAGAAGCACCTCGACGTGGCCCTGGAACGGAAGACCACGCCGCCGGCCCCGCCCGAAAACGAGTAGGACGGCATACCTCTTGACCCCGTTGGGCTCAGAGGTACCGTAGAGGCTCAACACCCCCAACAGATCAGGAGGATCGGGTGAAAGCCGTTATCGACTTGAGCAACAACTACCGGGTCGTATTCGCCCCGCACCCCGAGAAGGCGGGCGTCCTTCGGGTTACCATCGAAGCCGGGGACAGCCCGAAAGGGTATCCGCAAATCCTGGCCACGGCGGACGAACCCACCGCCGAGGTCCTCAACGGCCTGGCTATGGTTTCCCGCTGATGGGCCGGCTCTACATCGACGAGTACGAGGAGAACGGCCGCGATGAGCGGCTGTACGATCTCGTGGACAGTCCCGAGCCGACCAAGGACATGCTGCTGACCCTGCTGGATCGGCATGGCAAGGCGAAGATTTATCGGATCGTCTCGATCAACCGGGACTACGCTTCGGCGCCGTCCAGACCCCGCACGACTGTCCGGGTGGTGCCGTTCCGCGAGAAGCCGATCCCCCGGATCACCCCGGAGCTCAACGCCTCGATCAACTGGCTGCTGGGTGAGCTCGCTTCGGGCCTTGCCCGGGACGTCTCGGCCGAAGGCGAGGAGCACCAGCAACGGGTGGTCGACTTCCTGGAGAAGATCAGCTGGTCGGGAGACGAAGGATGACCCAGAGCGCCGTCATCACGATCATCTTCGGCACCCTCGCCATCGGCATCTTCCTGGCCCCGGTCCTTGGCATGTTCCGCTTCGGGTGGCAGACCTGGACCCACGAGGACAGCGAGACCCGCTTCGCCAGGCACGGAAAGCAGAACAGCCGGGGCTACTACCTGTGGACCCCGCTGGTCCGGGTTTGCCCCGGCCTGTACGTCGCCAACCTGAAGAAGCAACGGTTCCTGCTCGACCCCTACGGCTTCGAGCGAAAGCGTTTCTGAGTGCTGCCTCAGAGCTGTATCGTCATGGGCGTCTTTGGCCCTGTTGCCATGGAGCGGGGCCTATGAGCGCGACTGTCCAATTGGAAGAATTCACGATCACCCATACCGGGCCCGGGCCGTATCTCGCCCGCTCGGCTGATGATCGTGACCCGGAATGGCCGGTATGGTTCGTCGCCGACGCCGTTGGTTTCAACGGCATTCAGGTCAAAAACCGCCTTTGGAAGTTCTTCTCCAAGGAGGTAGCTTGCGCGGTCGCTGACGCACTGAACGAGGCGTCTTAAGCGCAAGCGTTTCTGACCGGTTTTTTCATTGACCTGTCCGACCCCTGTGTCATCGTATAGGGGTAGATCAGGAGGATCATCTCATGCCGCTCAATCTTACCAAAAAGCCCGAAGACGCGACCCAGTCGGCGGCGCTCGCCGACGAGGTGGAGGAGTTCGCCAAGCTGCTGGCCTGGGAGGCCAAGCAGAAGAAGAACCCGAACGTCGTCCGGCTGAAGGCGCTGAAGGACAAGTTCCAGAAGCTGGCCAACGAAACGGCCGAGGACCAGGACCACGAGGTCACGTTCCAGGGCACGACGCAGGAGGTCATCTACGGCGCCAACAGCCGCGACCGCTTCGTCGAGAACCGGGAGAAGCTGATCGAATTCGTCGGCCTGGAGACGGCCCTGGAGATCGCCACCTTCGGGGTGACCAAGGTCGACGACCTGCTGACCGGGGCCCAGAAGAAGGAGGTCTTCGGCGTCAACCGAGGCAACCGGACCCCGAAGACCCAGCCGCTGTCGACCAAGCCGGAGCACACCGCGTAGGTGGACAAGGAAGCCATCAAGCAGCTGGCGGAAATCCTCGACGCCAAGCTGTCCACGAAGACCAAGAAATGGTGGAACCTGACCTGCCCCCTGGCGGAGGTCCGGCACCAGAACGGCACCGACCGGACCCCGTCGTTCGGCATCAAGATCAGCCCCGGCAAGACCTCGAAAATGCACTGCAACTCGTGCAGCTGGAACGGGGACCTTGTGCAGCTGGTCTACGAGATGAAGTACCTCAAGCTGCCGGCGGACTACGGCGCCATGCTGGCCCTGTCCGAGGCGGAGATCGGTGACGTCCCATTGCAATTGCTTGCAAAACAGGACGAGGAGGAGGCCCGGGAGTTCAAGCCATTCTCGGAAGACTGGCTGGCGTCCTTCCCGACGGTGTTCAATTCCGGTCACGCCCTGCACTACCTCAAGAGCCGCAAGGGCGGGCCCGTCCCCCCGCTCGTCAGCGCCGCCCTAGACCTGCGGTGGGACCCTCACAGGCAGCGCGTATGCTTCCCCCTGCGGGACGGCAAGAAGGTCCTGGCGGGCTTCCACGGGCGGGCGATCAAGCCGTACGACGAGCCCAAGTACCTGGCCTACCCGTACCACGGCCACGTCAACTGGGAGGTCTGGCTCGGAGAGGACAAGATCGACTGGGACAAGCCGGTGGTCATGGCCGAAAGCGTGTTCGACTACGCCCGCGCTTACCAGGTCTACCGGAATGTGGTCTCGCCGTTGTCGGCCTCGCTGACCGAGGAGAAACTGTCCCGGTTGCTGGAGGCCGGCGAGCTGATCACGATGTTCGACCCGGACAAGGCAGGCAACATCGCCCGGCAAAAGACCACGGAATACTTCAAGAAGGCCTCGCCTTTCGCCCTGGTCCGACACCTGCATCTCGACGACCATCTGGACGAGGAAGGTCAGCCCCGGGACGGCGGCGCCCTGACCGTTGAAGAGATGGCCGAGCTTCTCCAAAAATACGTCACGCTCGACAAGTGGCTAGTTGACTAGGGTCTAGGCTCCATGCCTAATGCCGGGGTCCCTAACGGACACTAACCCGTCATCCTAGAGAGACGAACATGCCTCTGAACCTTTCGGGCGCCAAGAAGCCCACCTTCACGACCTTGGCCAGCGAGACCGCCGCCAAGAACACGGCTTCCGAGGAAGCCTCCGTCGCCACCAAGACCACGGCCTCCAAGGCGACCAGTGCCCCTGACACCTCCGACACGAAAGCGAAAACGGGAATGAGCTTCCTGAAGAAGGGCGCCGCTGCGAAGGCCGCGCTGCAAGAGGCCGAGGTGCAAGCCGAGGCGAAGAAGGCCGAGCGTGACCAGCTCTGGCGGTTCTTCATCGGCGCCGATAACTGCGGCAAGGACTACAAGATCACGTTCCTGGACGGACACCTCGACGCCGAGGGCTGCCTGGACGTCCCGATGTGGAAGGAGCACGGCTACATCTTCGTCGCCGGCAAGCGCCGCAACTTCGTCTGCATTGCCCAGGACGAGCCCTGCCCGCTCTGCGAGGGCGGAGACGAGGCCACGCTCATGTGCGCCCTGACGATCATCGACCACACGCCGTACACGATCAAGAACGGCGACAAGGCGGGTCAGGTGATCCAGCAGTCGAAGAAGCTGTTCGCCTTCAAGCGGTCGACCCTGAACCTGCTTCAGAAGCACGCGGCGAAGCAGGGCGGCCTGGCCGGCTGCACGTTCGAAGTCAGCCGTGGGGGCGAGAAGTCGCCGTCGGTCGGTGACAGCTTCATCTTCGTCGAGAAGACCCCGCTCTCGAAGCTGAAGGCCACCTACGAGGACCTCGCGGTCCCGGCCGAGATGGAGAAGGAGCTGACCTACTACAACCGGGCGGAGCTCCTCGCTCTCGGGGTGAAGGCGTCGGGCAAGACCATCGGCTCCAGCATGGCTGGCACCGGCGGCGCGGCGCTCGAAAGCGAAATTGATTTTTGATGGAGGAAACCGATCTGGGAGGCGTCAACCGGCGCCTCCTGTCTTTCCCGATGGACAAGCGTGTCGCCGAGGAATGGGCGCTCACCCCCGAGGCCGTCGTCGAGCTGATCTCCGCCATGAACCAGGCGGCGGACACCTGGAAGTTCGACTACAAGGTCACCTTCGGCACGGCTGAAACCTGGCCGGAAAGGCAGGCCGAGGTCTCCACGGACATTCAGGCCACCCATGGTCTGCTGTCCGAAATGAAGGAGGCCGGCGCCTGGTACGCCGACAGCATGGCCCTGGACCTGTTCGAGCTCGCCAAGGACGGCGACCGGGCCAGTCAGGACGCCTATCTGGCCGTGCTGGACGGGGCGGTGAAGAAAGGGATCAGCCCGCACACGCTGCTCCACATGGTGATCGTCGGACCGATCAAGGTCTCGATCTTCGCCTTGTCCAACGAAGACACCCCGGTCCTGCGCTACACGATGCTGGTGGCGCTCAACAACTAGGTCGCCGAAGGGGGCGCCTCAACATGATGAAGATGCTTGAAGCGCCCCTGGCTTACGGGGCGTCGACCCGGGCTGAAAAAAGAGCGGCCCTTAGAATTAGATTGGCTGAGAATTCAACAATCGCCGAAAATGGTTGCTGGAATTGGAACCTCGGCCTTTTTAAGAACGGCTACGCTAAAACCAGTGTGGGTGGAAAAACGCAATACGCGCACAGGGCCTCCTATCGGGCGTTCAATGGGCCGATTAAGGAAGGGCAGGTGGTTCGCCACACCTGTGACAACCCCCGCTGCATAAACCCGGGTCACCTGTTGCGCGGAACCCAGGCTGATAACGTCGCTGACTGCTTGGAAAGAGGCCGGTTTTCTCTAGGCGATGACCACGCGACCAAGCTGACTTCCGAGATCGTGAAATCAATTCGGAAGGATCACACGGACGGCCTCGGGGGGTACAAGATTTTGGCTAAAAAGTACGGCGTGGATCGGTCTATGATCCAACGTATAGTCAAGGGTTGGGTCTGGAAGCACGTCCAATGATGAAAATGCTCGAAGCCCCTTTGGCGTATGGCGCCATGGCCGCCTATCCGTGTACCGACGCCATCAAGGCCAAGTACACGACGACCTCCCGGTTCGGAGACGTCCTGCACCTGTACGAGGTGTCGGCGGACGGGAAGACCATCTTCCTGCCCCGCATGACCTGCCCCAAGGGGCCCAACGACCAACGGGTCAACGGCCACCCGGTGAAGCTGGGCTCCAAGTTCGTGGCCCGATCCGAGGAGCAGCAGCGCGTCGTCGACGAGAGCCTGGAGCTTCTGCGGAACGACGAGAGCCACATCATCCAGGCCGGCACCGGCTTCGGTAAGACCGTCGTCGCCTCGAAGATCATCGACGAGATCGGGGTCTTCACGCTGATCGTCTGCACCAAGGACGATCTGGTGAAGCAATGGATCAAAAGGCTGATCCAGTTCACCGACCTCAAGGCGTCCGATATCGGCTTGATCCAGCAAGACAAGTGCCAGGTCTACGGCAAGAAGGTGGTCGTCGCCTCGATCAAGTCCCTGACCATCCCTGGCCGGTATCCGCCGGCGATCCGCACCCTGTTCGGCATGGTGGTCTTCGACGAGTGCCACAGGCTGGGTGCGGACACCTTCAGCCGGGCTGCGGCCATGTTCCCCTCCAAGCTGCGTCTCGGCCTGTCGGCGACCCCGAAGCGGGTGGACGGCAAGGAGGTGGTCTTCAACGCCCACATCGGTCGCGTCCGGGTCAAGGCGGCCCAGGTCCCGATGAAGCCGAAGGTGATGCGCTACAAGACGGGCTGGACCTGCCCCCGGCAGAAGACCGCTGACGGCTTCAAGCGTATCCCGCACAGCCCCGGGCGGGCCGGGCACGTCGTCAACATGCTGTTCAAGGACCCGGTCCGAAACCAGTTGATCACGTACCTGTCGCTCAAGACCTTCGAGCGCGGCCGGAGGCTGGTGATCTTCTCCAGCACCATCGAGCACCTGGAATTCCTGGAGCGTATGCTGGTGGCCTCGGGCGTCCCCCGCTCGAAGATCGGCCACTACTACGGCGCCATGAGCGGCCCGGCTCTCGACCACGCTTTGGGTTGCGAGATCATCCTGGCGACGCCGGGCAAGATGGGCGAGGGCACCGACGCGCCCTGGATCGACACCTGCATCCTTGCGGCCCCACTGGCCAACATCGAGCAGATCGTCGGCCGTATCCTGCGGGAGTATCCGGACAAGAAGAAGCCCATTGTCTTCGATTTGGTCGACGACGACAGCCCGGTGTTCAAGGGATACGTCCGCACCCGAGACGAATTCTACACGCGCATCGGTGCCGAGGTGGTCGAGATGGAGATGTACAGTGGGGCGCAATAAGAACAAGCACGGCCTGGGCGAAAGCCGCAAGGCCATGCCGGTTCCGAACAGCTTCCGGCTCCATCCAGACACTGGCCTGAAAACCCCGTGCTGGACGCTACGAGAGGTGTCTGTTCTCTATGGCGTTGACCGCTACGTTCTGTATGATCTCTATAACAGGGGCGCGATCCCCGAGACCGTGTACGGCACGTACAAGCGGGGAGCCCTTTTCAGTCAGCGTCAGGTCCGTCTGATCGGATCGCTTTTGTATGCCCGGACCAACCGGCTCAAGTTCAAGGACCCGGCTTCTCAGAAGGCCTTGAGCCACACGATCACAGCTCTACGGAAGGAGTGGAACAATGACCAAGAACGCAAAGGTGGAGACGATGGTGCAGTCCGGCGATGGGCCTACGAAGCAGAAAAGCGAGAACGTCGAGCACTCGATCCCGGCTGAAGCCCAGCCGCTCCAGTACGTCGAGGTCTCCCTCGGACTGACCGAGCCGACCAAGCCCTACGGCAACATCCGGGTGGACGTGAAGCTCGGCCTGCATGTCGAGACCAGCGAGATCGACGCCGCCTTCGAATTCGCCAAGGAGTGGATCGACGGCAAGATCGGCGCCATCATGGAGGAGGTCCAAGCCGACCTGGCCGGCGCCAATGGCTAAGACCCCCGCGAAAGCCAAGAAGGGCTCGACCCTCCCGGACGGCTTCGACCTGGATCAGTACGTCGCCCAGATGAAGGACGACTATGGCGAGGCGTCGGTCTATGACGCCATCACCGCTGTCAACGTCGACCGGTCCCCGTCGGGTATCTTCGCCCTGGACTATGCCATTGGCGGCGGCTTCCCCCGGGGCCGGGTCAGCGAGGTATATGGCAAGGAGGGGTCCGGTAAAACGAACCTCGTCCTCAAGACCATGGCCACGGCCCAGAAACTGGAGCCGGACAAGCGGCCGGCGTTCATCGACATTGAGCATGCCCTGACCCCTGAATGGGCCCGCTCGATGGGAGTGAACCCCGACAAGGTGATCTACTTGCGGCCGAACTTCGCCGAGCAGGCGGTCGACATGGTCGAGAAGGTCACCCAGGCGAAGGGCCTGTCGATGGTCGCCATGGACAGTATCGCCGCCATGGCTGCCACCGCCGAGATGGACAAGAGCGCCGAGAACGATCTGCCTGGCCTCAACGCCCGGATCGGCGGCAAGCTGATGCGTAAGATGGTGTTCGCCCTTGGACAGGTCGAGGACGCTATCTTGCGGGGCGAGCGGTCCGGCTCCATGCCGGCGGTGATCTTCATCAACCAGATCAGGATGAAGATCGGGGTCATGTATGGTTCCCCGGAGACCACGCCCGGCGGGAACGCCTTGCCGTTCCTGTATGCGCTGCGGCTGTCGCTCTATGGCACGAACGTCATGGACAACAAGATCAACGCGGCCATGCCCATCGCCAAGAGCACGTCGGCCACCCTGAAGAAGTGGAAGGTCCCGGTCCTGGCCCAGAAGGCCGAGTACGACATCGTCATGCAGCCCTTCAAGGGCCACAAGGTCGGGGAGGTTCTGGACTGGACCACCCTGAACCCGATGATGAAGGAGGCGGGGCTGCTGAAGAACCCCAAGGCCGGCGTCTGGACCATGTGCGGTACCGACTATCAGAAGCTGAAGGACTGCGAGGACGTCTACTACGGGGACGTGAACTTCCGGACCATGCTGCACAAGGCCTTCATCGAACAGGCCCTGCTGGATGCTGAGGACGTCTCGCTCGACAGCAACGACGTGTTGGGGGCCGAGGAGAATGCCGCCTAGGGGCCTCATAGGGGTCGCAGGGCGTATGGCAGAGCTGCGGGCCACCAAGCGCCTAGACGGGCAGGCCACGCCAGCCAGCGGGGCCATGCAGGGGGCCAAGGGGGATATCCGCCGCCCAGGCTTCCTGATCGAGAACAAGTCGACCCTGAACGAGAGCTTCTCGATCAAATTGCAAGTGCTTGCAAAGATCGCCCAGGAGGCGCAACAGGACCGGAAGAACCCGGCCCTGGCCATCCAGTTCATCACGGGGAACGGGCGACCCCAAGCCTTCGGCGCATGGGTGGCGGTACCGGAGACCCTGTTCCGGGAAATGGAGCGCGCCTATATGGCGGAGAAGGATCGAGACGCCTGATGCCGTTGAAACTGACCAAGACGATCAAGCAGGCGATCCCGGATATCCGCAAGCCGCTGCACGCCTACCTGGCGGGCTTCAGCCCCGGGCGGCCGGCGACCAAGCTGCACGCCTCGGATATCACCAAGCAAGACCCGGAGTTCTGCCCCCGAGCCCACGCCCTGCGAGCCATGGCCAAGACCCTGCCCAACGAATTCGCCACCACGGCTGACCGGGTGGTCTGGCGCCTCGGGCTGGAGCTCCAGGAGGCGGCAACCCAGTGGTACGCGGATATCGGGATGGCGGTTGGAGACTGGAAGTGCCGCCATTGCAGCCAGTGGTACCGGTTCATGAAGCGGCCTAAGTTCTGCACGGTCGAGGGCTGTGGCCACAAGGAGTTCAAGTACGAGGAGGTCCGCGCCTTCAGCCCGGTCACGCTCGCCAGCTGTGGCCTGGACGTCCTGCTCGATGTTGACCGCCCGAAGCTGGCCATCGTCGAGATCAAGACGCTGGAGAAGGACGAGTTCAAGAAGCTGGTCGCGCCCAAGGCGGAGCACAAGCTGCGGACCTGCCTCTACATGCAGACGGTCGCGGAGGCCACGGCCGCCGGCGAGGATCACCGCATGGCGCAGATCGAGAGCGAGTACGCCTACGTCATGTACATCACCAAGGGCGGCTGGGGTCAGATGGACCCGGAGATCGCCACCTGGGGGTTCAAGGACGGCGCCTTCTCGCCCTTCAAGGTCTACCCGATCCCCCGCAACGACGAGATCGTCCTGCCCTACCGGAACCGGGCGCTGGCCTACAAGGCGTGGAAGGACGGCAAGGGCCTCCCCGACCGCACTTGCACCAACTCGTTCCAGCCCGAGGCGAAGAAGTGCGCCAAGATGGTGGAATGCTTCAGCGGGAAGTACCAATGATCAGCCTGGGCCTCGATATCAGTTCGACCTCCAGCGGAGCCGTGCTGCTCGACGGGGAGCGAAACCAACAGTCGAAGGTTCTGCTCCAGGAGGTCTGGGCCCCGCCGGCCAAGTTGAAGCTGGACTATCTGGATCGAGGATCGTGGCAGGCCGAACGGTTGCTCGCTTTGCTGGAGAAGTTCACGCCCGGCGAGATTTGCATCGAAGGCTACTCGCTGAATTCCAAGTTCGGACAGGAGTCCCTGATCACCGTCGGCACCGTGATCCGGTATTTCCTCAGACAGTCCGGCTATCGCTGGCATGAAGTAGCCCCGACCCGTCTGAAGAAGTACATGGGCGCGGGTACGAAGAAAGAAGACATGAAGCTGGCCGTGTACAAGAGATACGGTTTCGAGCATGCTTCAAACGACGTTGTGGATGGTTACGCTCTGGCCCAGATCGGCCTGGGAATACACAGCTGTGCCTTTAAGGACCTGACGGTTCCGCAAGCGGAGGTCGTTTCGGCTCTCTGCGCCCCGCCTGTTATTAAGAAGTCCCGCAAGACTACTTAATTGCAACCACTTGCAAACCCTATAAGATAGTCGTAACAAACCATCAGGCTCACCAGGAGGGTGCGCCCTGAACACCCGGAGAATTCCAGAATGAGCGCCACCATGGCCCTGCTGAAGGGCGGCAACCTCAAGTCGCCTCCCGCCGCCGATCCCAAGCTCGACGAGGCCCTCGACCAAGAGGCTGACGCCTCTGAAGGCTCCGAAGCGGGGGACGACAACGGCTTCGTCGAAGCCGACATCGAAGAAGTCGCCCCCGAGGCGGCGGTCCTCGAAGACCCCGACACCGACATTGGCGGCGACGATGAAGGCGGCGACGTCGAACAGGCCCAGGCCACGAAAATCCCGACCACGCAGACCGAAGTCCACAAGCTGACCTCCGCTCAGGTCGCGGCGGTGTACACGGCGGTCGGCATCCCGGTCGACGGCTTCGAGGCCATGTCCCTGCCGGATCAGAAGAAGGCCCTGAACAAGGTCATCTTCAAGCCGACCAAGGCCCAGCAGAAGAAGGCGGCGGCGAACGGCGCCGGCACCTCGGTCAGCATGGGTGCCAAGACCGGCGAGGTCCTCGGACCTGACCCGCTGCTGACCTTCTCGCAGGAAGTCGAGGCGATGACCGAGCAATCGGACGTCGAGGAGCGCATCCTCCGGGTTCAGGAACAGGAAGGCCTGTCGGACTTCATGCTCGGCGGCCTGTTCGCCAAGCTGAAAGACATTGGCGACTTCGGCGAGTTCAAGAACTTCCCGGACTACATCAGCGCCAAGTTCGGCGTGGCCTACCGCAAGGCCCAGTACCAGATCAAGATTTACGAGGGACTGCTGAACAGCGGTGTGCCCTACGAGAAGGTCAAGGTCGTCGGCTGGACCAAGCTGAAGGAACTGGTCGACGTCCTGACCGTCGAAAACGCCGACGAGTGGATCGCCAAGGCTCTGTCGATGAACACCGACACCCTGATCAAGACCATCGCCGCCGAAGTCAACGGCAGCGCCGAGGACGTGGTTGGGTCGGCGCCGGCCGAAACGGCTTCCGAGGTCAAGAGCATGCAGTTCAAGCTGCACGCCGACCAGCTGGAAACCGTCGAAGCCGCGCTGGAGAAGGCGATGAAGGCCGGTCAGACTGACGTCAAGAGCGTGGCGCTGGAGTACATCTGCGCCGAATACCTGGCGACCAGCTCGACGAAGAAGCCCCCGGCCCCCAAGGAGGTCAAGGTCTTCCCGGAACCGCAGGACTACCTGGCGCACCTGGCCGAGAAATACGGCGAGGACAAGAGCGGGCTGGTCACCGACCTTCTGGAGGGCAGCGGGTTCCTGGAGATGTTCCCGAACCTGACGATCTCCGGCGAGGTCTAGGACTACAACAGGCGGCGGGGGTGAAAGCCCCCGCCGTCGCTATCATGGAGGATGGCGCGAGATGCGAGGCAGCTTGTCATTCGTCACCGGGGCCTTGCAGCTGGGTGACGACAATTGGTCGAAGAATTCCGGGGCCCTAAGCGGTAAGCTAGGGCTCGATTTGTTTAGGCAGCAGTGGCCGGCGGGTGCGGACGTCTACGTCATCGGCTCGTTCATGGCTTGCAGCGTCATGACTCTGGCTGATATCGAAAACTACATCGCCAGCCTGCCCTCGGCGAACCATTTCATCTACGACCCGTCGAACCCTTGGCAGTCAGCAGTCGCCAGCCTTGGGGGCTGGGCCGGGGCCTACAGCAGCCCTCACGTCATCAAGACGTGGGGCGAGCCTGTGACGCTCTCCGTGGGCCTCCAGCACGCCCCGCTCGTCTACCATGTCGACGACACGATCCAGGACACTCCGAACCAGGTGAACGTCGCCTGGCATAAGTGGTCCAAGGGTGATCCGAGCAAACCCCAGGAATGGTCCGGGTTCATGCTGCCGTACTTCCTGTCCTTGTATGCGAAGAACATGGGCGACGGCTTTGCGAGGCCGATCTGATGGCCAAGAACAAGTCGAAAGTCTGGGAGAAAAAGCAGCAGGATAAGGCCAGCCTAAAGCAGCTATCCAAGGGCTTGAATTTCCAGTCTGTGAAGAAGCTGACTACGGGCTTTGACGAGTATTTTCTGAAAATGGTCGACGGGACCCCCTCGGCCGCTACGTCTAAGCTGAAGATCGGCCTTGAGAATACCATGGCCGACTACAAGGCCGCTGCTGACAAGATGTACGGCGTCGGACACAAGCTGAAACCCGCTTTCGATCTGGCGCCTTGGGGTTCAGATCAGATCGGCCACCATGACCTGGAAGCGTACAGCCAGGCGGAGATCGCCGCCTTGATCGCACCTACACCTGCCCCGGTCGAACTCCATAACTACCCTGCCGAGGAGCTGATCGTCTGTGTCGGGATATGCAACCCGATATGGAACTCGCTCCGCGCCCTTATCTGGCCGAATTCCCCGCCGCTGATTATCCGGACGTACAGCAGCGTAAAGGACTTCGTCGACGACCGGCCGCGCTACGTCTCGCCCCTGTTCGTAGAGAGCACGTACAGCTGGCAGACCGTCGCCGCTCGGGTCGCGGGGCATCCGACCCTGATGACCCAGGCGATGCAGGCGATAACGCAAATGGCCTGCAACACGCCCTTCACGCATGCCAAGGTCGGGTACTACTGTCTGCCCACGTGCTCTCCCCTGCTTGGAAAGCCGCCGGCGTACATCGGTGGGGAGTTGGACCTGGCCCTATACATGAAGGCCGACAAGATGGGTCCGCACATAATCCAGGCGAAAGGGCCCGACTGGTACGCGATGTTCGCGGACCTGCCTGCGCTTAAGGTCAAGTCTTCCGCGCTGTGGGCGGCGTTCTCGGCCTATCTTAAGGACGCGGATCACGCCTCCGTAATGACCGCATGGCAGTCGCAGGCCCTGGGTGGGGACGCCCAGAAGCTGGAGGCATTTTTGAAGCCAGCCGTTCCGGCGCCGCCCTGGCCAAAAGGACAGGCCGGGACCGCCCCGGCGACGGTCGCTTTCAAGGTGGATATCCAGGCTATGCCTGTACAGCTGTTGATCGGCGATCTGTTTAAGCTGAGCACCGGGGTGTTCAAGATTACCGCCATGGACGTTGACCACGACACCAAGGTGGCGCACATCAAGGGCGTGTCCGCTACGATCATGGAGGCGACGAAGGGGACTGGTCCCATCGTGGACCTAACGCATTGTCACCAGCAGTATCTGGCTGGCTCCTCGTCAGGACTTGGCAAACACAGCTCCAAGGTCTTCGGTATAGCCGTGGCGAGCAGTGAGAACGAACCCGTGGTGCTGAAGGGTTTTGGGGCCGTCCCGAAGGAACCGACCCCGGTAAACCCGCCGCCCGCACCGCCGGAGGACCCGTACGCACAGCTGCTCAAGGACCTATGATTTTGCAACCACTTGCAAACTCACTTGACCAGCCGGCCTCCCAGTTTAGAGTATAGTCACCACCTAAAGGGATCAGGAGGATCACCGTGGACGAACTGAAGTTTGAGGAATTCCAGGCCGGTATCGGCACCAACATCGCCATCTACGGGCGGCAGATCATCGGTGTCTTTCCGACCGAGAACGACCCGCCCGACACGCCGTCGTTCTACTACACCATCGGCCACCGGGAGAAAGGCATCCCGGACCTGCTGATGATCGTCCCGAACATCCCGCCGGAAAGCGCCCATAGGGTGCTGACCGCTGTCGCGGAGCTCCAGTCGTCCCGGTACTTCCCGAACCCCGGACAGCCTTTCGAAGAAGGCGAGCTGGTGTCCATCGGCGGCAAGTTCCCGGTGAAAATCGTCCAGCCCGACGCCCGGGCCCGCAGCGAGTACACCATCCAGGCCGGCCAGTTCTACGGCACGGAGGAATACCCGGTCCTCCAGGTGTTGCTGTGCGACTACTCGGGCATGTTCCCCGATGAACCTGGCTGCCAGCCGCCCTGGAACATCCCCGTCCTCCGGCCCGTCTAGGAGCACCGCCATGACCGACGAAACGTCAAACCCCACACAGACAGAAGACTTGGCCGCCCTTCCCCCTCCTCCGGCCACTGGGGAGGTGGGGACGTGAGCGCTCCGCATGAGTGGCAAGCATCCCGCGTCGGCCACGGCGAGCTGCAATGCGTCAGGTGCCGCATCACGAACCGGGAAGCCGCCGTTCTCGGCGAGACTAACGGCCCCTGCCCAAACGCCGCCACCCCTTCCCAACCCTCTGCGGCTTAGAGCGAAACACAATGAGCGAACATCTACTCAGCCACAAGGAGCGTTGCGTCTCCGTCATCGAGCGCCGTGCGCCCGCCGTAGTGGAGGCGCTGGCCTTCATCGCTTCCGGTCGCGCTCTGATCGAGGTCAACACCGACAGCGGTAACGTCACGCTCGACAGCATCGACGGCAAGCCGTTCCGCGACCCGGAGTTCCCAGAACGGAAGGTGGGTCTGGCTGGCGCGTGGCCACTCTACCACGGCGGCCTGATCGACCAATACGGCCTGCCGACCCAAGCCGGTCTCGAATGGCTCGCCGAAGGAGAAGCCGCATGACCTCCCCAACCCAATCCCCTGGTATGAGCGAACTCAGAGGGCTTCTGGAGAAGGCGACGAAGGGCGACTGGGCCGCGTGGTCAATTGGCCAAGGGCAAAGCGTTGTGCGCTCAAAGTGGATGGAGGGCGACACCCGACTGACTGCATATATCGCTGTTTGCCAGTCCGCCGGTCAAGCCAACCACGACAACGCCACCCTGATCGCGGCAATGTATCATGCCCTACCCACCCTCCTCGATGATCTGGCCGCCGCCCAAGGTGAGGTAGAGGCCCTGCGTGCCGCGATTAGCTGGCTCATGCCGCCGTTCGTGGACAGCAAAACCCCGACCGAGGAACTCCGGACGCGCGTCAAAGTCATGCTCGATGACGTGGCAAGGCTCGACGCCCGTTCAGCCCTCACCCTTAAGTCAGAAGACGGCCCGCTATGATCGACAGAAAGCGCGTGCCCAAGCCCCTGTCAGCCTATGGCTGGCGGCCCCCGAAGGCTGAAGGCCAGACGGTCTATTGTAGCGACTGCAAGCCTAGCCACTCGGCGCCGGCGGGACCGGGATCGCAACGCTGCCGGCAAGCGGCCATACTCCGCAAGGCGAACGAAGACGGCCTCCTGATGCCCGAGCCGTTGCCCTTTGCCGGCACGCACCACTACACGATCCAGCACCTGTTCCCCGACCAACGCAGGCTGGAGTATGCCCGCCCCACCGACCAGGAGCGGCGACTGGGGTGGTTCGTCCTGCCCCCGTTCCAACGCCCGCCCGTCTGGACCTTGGAACAGCAGACCAAGCTGATCGAAAGCCTGTGGCTCAACCTACCCATCGGCTACTATGTCCTGAACACGCCGGAGACCTATCAGCATCCGACCGACCTCTGGCTGATCGACGGCCAGCAGCGTATCTCGGCCATCCTCGACTATGTCGCCGGCTACTTCCCGGTGTTCGGCCACCGCTACACCGACCTGACCATCGTCGAGCAGCGGACGTTCGAGAACATCGTCTTCCCCTGCATCTCGCTGCGGCTGGAGAATGAAGCGGAGCTCGAAGACCTATACAACCGCCTGGCCTACGGCGGGACCCACCACGAACTCAAGGAGCCCGCCGATGACTGACCAGATCGCCGCTATTGAAGTCGGGACGCTCTACAAGGGCGACACGGAGACCGGCCACCTGCTGCCCGGGGAGTACCTGACCATGAAGGACGGCTCCGTCTGGTTCCATCCGTACAACGGCGGGGCGCCCCGCAAGATCACGAGTCTACGCCATGGGGAATGACGAACACCCTCGGCCGGGAAAGAGCAAGATTGTCTTCCAGATCGTCGAAGGCGGCAGCCACTACTTTTTCGAATACGGCCCCGGCGGCCAGAAGCAGCTGGACCTGGAGTTCTACGAAATCCAGTCGAAAGGAGGGTCCGCCGCTATAGAAGCTGAAGCCGGCATGCTCGAAGACGCCATCGCGGGCCTGCTCGACCCTGAGCACAAGAAGGTCGGCTGGTGGGTGATGGAAGGCTTCTATGGCCACTTCACCCGAGGAGATGGGTGGGAGACCGACGACGACTGCGATTACGAATGCGACCTGATCCGACCGGCAACCTGGCGGGATATGGACGAGATGGGCCTGCCCGTCTCTCTCAGGAAACGCATCATGATTTTGATGGGCTGGGACGCTCCCGTCCCGCCCAAGTTTGGAGCCCCGACATGATACGGCCTGTTGAAGGATACGCCGTCAGAACCCCGTTGGGGATCGACGTGAAGACCGTCTCGCCCACCAAGCGCGCCGCCCAGGTCAACTGGCTGGTCGCCTGCGCGGGGATTATGGTCAGCAACAGCGCGACCACCGAACAGATCGACAGCCTGTTCGAAGCCAAGACCCAGGACACGGACACTCGATTGGTTGCCGTCCTGATCACGGAGATCGAATGATGGTCAAGCCCCTCGAAGAACAGGTCGCCAGGATCATCGACCCCCCGTCCTGGGCCGTCATCGACAAGATGCGGGAGGATTTCCCGGCGGACACCGCCGAACGGCGGACCACCGACAAGGAATTCGTCGCCCGCGACAGCCTGGCCAAGGCCCGCCGGATCATCACCGAAGTCCAGTCCGCCACCGTCACCGCCATGGAAGAGAAGAAATGACCACGGCCTACGCTATCCAGGTTGGCGACAAGATCACCATCAACACGGTCCACGAAGAAGCGCGGGGCGCCATGGTCAAGTGGTTGATCGCCAACTGGCGGCCGCTCCATATATCCAGCTGGTCGGACGAGAAGGTGCTCTCTGTCTTTGGCCAGCTGGCCCCGGAGAAGAACGCTCGCCTGGTCGCGGTCAGCGTGAACCGTCTTGGTCCAAGGAAGGGTGAACAATGACCGACACGCCTGAAGACGACGAAGACCTCTGCCCGAATTGCGGGGACGGTGATGCTGTCCCTGATCAGGGATACTGGCGGTGCCCGGTGTGCGACGCTGAATGGAACCAGGACGACGAGGATGATGCTCCCGTCGACCGCAACAGGAGCTGGCCCGTACTCGGTCCCGGAGCGAAATGACCGACCGGCACTGGTAGTTTGCAACCACTTGCAAGATTTCGACCAATTCGCGGGACCTCCATGACGAAACCGACCCCGACCGACCTCCTGAACCAGATCACGACCATCCTGGAGGGCTATCCGAAACAACATCGGCGGGCCCCATGGAAGGGACACGTAGATAACCTGGAAAGCACGATGGAGGCCTTGAAGGGCACCCTCGGCCCCCAGGAAAAGAACCTGCGGGGACGCCTGCAAGCCATGAAAGACGAAATTTCGGCGGGAACCCATAGACCTGCAAGTGACACACCAAAGGATTTCGACCAAATCCGGGGGAGAATTGACCAGTGGATGAGGAACTCTCCAAGGAGGGGAGAGAAGGAGGAATATCTAAAGGTATGGAGAGAAGTAGCTGAGGAGCTGATGACGCTCCAAGGAAGCCTAGAAGGGCGTATAGACGGTAGTCAGAAGGGGGGAGTAGGTAAGGACGATCCAGGGGTAGTCCTGTGCAGTTCCGAGGAGGATGAAGTCGGAAACACGGAGGTTCAACCAGCTGGCGCCGAGGTTGGTGTTACCCCGCAGGCCCGGCCGATCACCGCCGTCGAACTCATGGCCCGCATAGCAGGCCGGAGGAAGGATCGACTGGCTTGGTATGGGGCCCGCCAGTTCAGGGTCGATCTCGTGCATTTCGGAATTGCCGATCTGTCGCCGACCTCCATGAACCAGGTGCTTGTCTCCGCCGGCGTGTACACCAGGGCCTGGGTAGAAGGCGCCTTCACCAGGTGAGACATCGAGGGCCCCCACCAGGCTCTGTAGCCTCAGCTCAAATTTCCTGGATCAGCCCGTCCCCTCCCTCCAGGGGGCCCCGTCGGGACCCAGTCCAGCCAGGCGCCTTGTTGCAACCACTTGCAAAACTGCCGGGATGCTCCAAGGAAGGCTACACCAGGGGAAGTCGGTGCCGGTCTAAGGAAGGCGGTGTCCGCCGGCAGGTGTGTCCGTCGACGTAGTAGCCGCCGTAGCCTGGCCGCCGTAGATGTGACGACGTCCGTACGGTTTAAAGGTCACGCCCGTTTGCAACCACTTGCAAAAAGCCTTGCAGCAGGCGTCCCCAGTGTCATCGTAATCGTAGGCTCATAGATCAAGGAGGATCGACGAATGGCCGAACGTACTGAATTGCAGAAGTGGGTAGCCAGCCAGGCGCGCATGGCAGCCGAGATGATTTGCGCCGACTTCGAGGATGTCCCCGAGGATGAGCGGCCGGGGGCCTTGGCCGACTACACCGCCGACAACGTGATCTATCCCGCCACGGGCGAGATGGCCGAGGCGTACCGGCTCCTGACGCCGGACAAGCAAGAGCAGATGCTGATGGCCGCCTGCATGGAGCTGGTCTGACGGTCTAAGCAAGGCGGCCCGCATGTGTGCGGCTGCCGGTCCAAGGAAGGCGATGTATGTCGAAGAAGAAGAGTGCCGGCCTGTTGAAGGCTGTGTTGAAGCTGGCCGCCAGGCCGCTGCCGAAGCCGAAGCCCGGCCGGTGGATCAAGAGGTAAACGAACGTGCGTACGGGGGAGGGCGGCGACGGAAAAATAATGCAAGCACTTGCATTTTTCTATTGCAAGCCCCGACCCCAGTGTCATCGTTCAATTGTCCACAAGGACACACCCCCAACGCCAGGACGGCACGGGGGTCAACTGCCAGATCAAGGATGATCGTACCATGAGCAAGAAATCCAACCTGACCGCCTCGACCGCCACTGTGGCCGCCGCCCCCTCCGCCCCGAAGGAAGTGAAGTTCGCCTTCAACTACCAGGGGCCTGGCCACTACACCTCCAGCCGGGACGGCTACGAAATCAAGCAGCTGGAAAGCGGCGGTTGGCGCCTGACCCAGAAGGTCGGCCAGAAGGTGACCGAGATCGCCATCCCCGAGAAGGACGGCAAGCCCGGCAACATCTACGCGGCCATCCGGACTGGCAAGGAGCACGCCGGGGTCGAGTTCACCCTGCCCGAGAAGACGGTGCTCAAGGCCGCCATGGCCGCCAAGAAGGCGGCGGCGCCGGCCCCGGTGGTTGAGGAGGCGGCGACCGAAGCCGAGATCAGCCTCTAACCGGCCGGGCACCAGAAGCCCCCCAGCCCAGCCCTCGTCGGGAAACCGGCGGGGGCACAGGCCGTGCGAAGCAACCCGATCATGGAGGATCGCCCGCATGTATGACCTCGTCCTGACCCTGACGAAGGGGCGCACGAAGATGACGCGCACCCTGTTCCGCAACCTGACGCCAGGCTTGGCGGCCGACAAGTTCGACCGCACCAGGCAGATGATGGTGTCGCTGTTCGGCCCGCACCCGAAGCCGGTGATGAAGGTCGAGGAGCTGATGGGTGTCGTTTGGCCCAGCCAGGTCGACGACCAGGCGTCCGTTCAGCTGGAGATCGCCGAGCAGGCGATGGAGGGGGTGCTGGTCTAAGCAAGGCGGCGTATGTCGGTCCAAGGAAGGCGGGGTGTACGAGCATGCCGCTGACCTGCCAGGCGCCGTCGGGGGTCGCCGCTGGTGTGCCGCTTTTCTGTAGCCGCAGTCGCTTTTCTCTTGACCCGCAGCCGTAGTGGCTACGATGGACGAGTACCCAACGGCACTCATGGAGGATTGCCCGATGCCCGAACTCACCGTAGCCGAGAAGGCCCTGATTGTAGCCGCCCTGAAGGTGGTGTCGCCGACGGGGCCGATGTCGCCGACCTGGACGCTGGCGGGAAAGCTGGCGGATGCCGGCTGGCCGGAGGACCATGCAGTCGAAGATGACTGCTGGCAGTCGGTGATCGCCGAGGTGAGGCAGTTCGCTGACGACTGATCGAGGCCCGGCGGGTTTTTGCAACCACTTGCAAAAACCCCTTGACCCGCCGGGGGCTCGGGCTACGGTAACTGGTACCCAACGGCAAATCACGGAGGATTGCCCGATGTTTGAACTGACCCTCACCACCCAGGCCTTTGACGACGACGGCCGCGAGCCCCACCGCCGGGTCCTGAGCACGCACCCCTATCGCTCGCTGGCCCTCGCCGCCCATGCCCGGACCCGCGCGGACCTCTCCCGCCTCCTCGGCCCCCACGGCCCGGTGACGAACCACTCCGGGATGGCCCAGACCTCTTGGGAGGCCCCGGACCACCAGCAGTCGACGATCTGGTTGGAAATCCTGATGCCCGACTGACGGTCCCGCCCCGCCGGTCTAAGGAAGGCGGCGTACGAGGGTGTACCCGCCGACCTGCCGGAGAGCCGGCGAGGCCGCTGACCAGGTGCCGGCCTTGTGTCCGGCCAGTCGCTTTTCCTGTCCGGAAATGCGCTTTTCTCTTGCTCCCCCGCCGTCCCGGGTTACGTTTACCCATACCCAACGGGTCATGGAGGACCACATGAGCAACAAATCCACATTCCTTGAGCAGCTGACGGACCTCCTCTCCAAGAGAGAGGATGTCGAACTTCTCCTCAAAGAGGACCAAGAGTCCCTCAAAATCTACCTCACTGACGGGTCTCTTTACCGGCTCACAGTGGAAAATCTCTCCTAAAAGAGAGCCCCGGCCCCCTCCCCAGGGGGCCGACTTTCTTTGCCCCCAAGTCGCTTTTCCCTTGCCCAGCCGGGGGCTCGGGCTATCGTAGACGGGTCAACCACACTTATCACGGAGGATGAAGTGGCTCTCGATCTGGACATCATTGTAGAGCAGGCGCTTGAAGCCGACCTGCCCGACGGGCTCACCCTTGAGTTTGCCCGGGAGGCGGCGCAAATCATGGCCGACGGCGGCCAATTTGACGGGCTCGAAGCCGGAGAGGCGGCCTACCGCCTGGCGAGCTACCTGTCGGGCTCCTAGCCGGCCGGCGGCGGGGTGTAGAATCCCCGCCGGCAGTCGCTTTTCATTTGACCCGGAGCCGGGCCATGAGACGATAGGGGGTCAAGGAGGACACCATGAAAAAACTGCCCCTTTGGAAATTGCAAACCCCAATTTCCAACTCGCTTTTGAACCCTCACCTTCTTTCTCGGAAACCTGGCCAAAAACTCGCCCTTTGGGCTCGCGCCCTTCTGGCCCTCGGTTTCTAGCCTCTCGGCGGGATTTGCAACCACTTGCAAATCCCCCTTGACCCCCAGCCGCCCAGTGCCAGAGTACGAGTAGGCCCTTGGCCACCCACCGGAACATGGAGGTTCCAGATGACTGCCCGCCGCAAGATCACCCGCAGCCGCAAGCCCTACAGCCGCCCGCTCACCGCTGACGATGTCATGCCGTGGGTGCTGAACGCCATCATCGTCGCCGGCATGGTCGGCGTCGCCTGGGCCCTGTCGCTCTCGCATGGAGGTTACTGATGACCAGCCCAGTCGTTGCCGCACAGCAAGAGCTCGGCCGCCTCGCCCACCGCAGGGAGATGACCCTGCTTCAGCTGCTGGGTGTCGTGAAGGAGCGCCTGAAGACGAAGCCGGACCCGCTGATGCAGGAGCTCGTCGACAAGCACACCAGGCTGGAGGCCGAGGCGAAGGTGCAGCACGCCCTGTGCCACCGCCTGCTCGACGAGGAGGAGGCCCGGACCCGGCGGGTGACCAAGGTGGTGTTCGGCGCGGAAGGCCTCAGCTTCGAGTGACCTCGCCGGCCCCCTCGGGAGCCTAGAGATGTCCCAGTGCCGCCAGGCTCCGCCCAGCCAGGCCACTGGGACAGGACACAATCACCCATGACAAGAGAGGCTCTGCCTTTCCAGGTAGCGCATCCCTGTGATGGCCCAGGGCGCCAGGCCCAAGCCGCCAGGGCTGCCATACGATCCTACCTGTTTCGGGCCAGTGCCGCCCCCAGTGCTCCCAGGGGCTCCCACGCTGTGTCGCTTTTCAGTTTGCAACCACTTGCAAACCAGCAGGCCAGTGTCACGATGAGAGGGTAAACAACGGGATCACGGAGGATACCCACATGAGCATCTGGACCGAAAACAAGCCGCTGTTCGACGCCCTGGGCGGGGTCGGCAGGACCTGCGACGAGATCAGGCATGAAGCCCATGCCCAGACCGCCGGGGTGGTGCTGGAGTTCAAGCTGAAAAACTGGAACGGTGACACGGAGCAGCGCATGGCCGTGGTCGAGACCGACAGGGGCTTCGAGCTGTATGTCCGGCGCAAGCAGGGCCTCACCCGCCTCGACCAGGCGGCCTTCAGGAACCCCCTGGCGGCCCAGAGGTGGGCGGAACAACAACATGCCTGCAACGGGGTGTTCGAGGTCTAGCCAGGCACCAAGGGGGAGGCAGTCGCTTTCCCCTTGACCCCTAGGGGGACAGTGTCAGTGTACGTGTAAGGGAACCACCCCCCAGCCAGATCAAGGAGGATCACATGGCCCAGACGACGAAGACCCCCCGCCCCCCGAAGACTGATTGGGCTGACACTGTCCGCTGGACGGTCGAAGAACTGACGAGCTGGGTGCTGACCCAGTATGCCCTGTCCATGTACGAGCATGGTTGGGACGTGGTGATCGAATGCACTGATCGCCAGGATGTCGAGAAGCTGATCGCTGCCAGCAAGGGCCGCACCCGCTTCGGGGCCGTACAGGCTGTCAAGAAGGGCCTGGCCCTGGACGCATACAACAGCAACCGGCGGGAGATCGAAGCCACCGCCTGGTAGTAGGAGATCGGGGGGTAGGGATGGCCCCCGCCCCCCCATTGGTCATGGAGGACCGACAGATGAAGACGAGAGCGCACCGAGCCCTGGACAGCCTGGTCATACAGGGGAACGACGACAGGGGCAGGGAGATTGCCCAGTT
>Ga0181346_1000005_pt1 | contig 102276 bp, 151 predicted proteins | sample Su13VDMM15DN_FD_130100 | JGI IMG/M metagenome (GOLD analysis project Ga0181346, IMG submission 130100) | Freshwater viral communities from Lake Michigan, USA - Su13.VD.MM15.D.N | ecosystem: Environmental > Aquatic > Freshwater > Lake | place: USA: Michigan | collected 2013-07-15 | reverse complement strand
CTCCGATAACATCATCAAGAAAGAGCTATCGTTGGAAGGGGTTCAGAGGCCCTTGCCTGCGACCTTTATGTGCGCCACTCACGCAGAGGTCATGTTCCGGTTCGGGGAGTTCATAGGCTGGGTAGTTATTCGTTAGCCCAAAAAGTATTGCAGCTAATTGCATGGGGGCTATTGGACAAACTATCCAGCGTGCTATAATACAGGCGCTGGAGTAGTTTCCAGTACTCAAAGACCATGAAAGGGTCAAAATGTCAAAAAGCCCCCAAGTCCGAACTATTTTTGTTAATCAGGAATTCAAATCTGAAACCTTCACCATCGACTGCGGTAAGGATGGAAAATTCAAGGCCCATTTTGAGGTGTCGCTGTCGGATATCGGTTCTAGGCTCCCCGGAGTGTCGGACCCGATGTACTGGGTGTTTCAGATGGATGAAACCGATAGCGGTACCGTTTGGAACTGTACTCCCTGCGAGGGGTTCAGGGTGTTTGAGGATGCTGTAGCGTGGGCCAAAAATAATTGCAATTAATTGCACTTGGATGATCGAGTTATTGTACAAACCTAAAAACGTGGTATAATAACTCATCGAGAGAAATCTCCCAGCCAAGAAAGGGCCTCAAATGACTACTATTGATCCAAGCCTCAAACAAGTTCTATCTCTGCTGACCTCTCTCAATCGGCAGCTAGGTTCGAACCACCGCCGCCCTCGCCGCCCCCCAGCCCCTGCAGGTATGCGCTATGTGACGGAGGCGGAATACCACAAAATCCAAGCCGATAAAAAAGCCGCAGCACTGGCCGCGTCCACTCAAAACGCTGATGCCGCGTTACGGGCTGAGGTGGTCGAGCAGTTAACGAGTGAGGGCATTGCGCCGCACGTAGCCGCCAACCTCACAAATACCACTGCGAAGATGTTGGAACAAGCCCGTAAGTGTGGGATTATCTAACCGGACACCTTCCTCCTTGGTGGTTAAGCCTTAAAGGATTACAGATGCCAATATCTACCCGTAGTGGGTACCCAACCAAGACCGCGATCCGGGAGCTTCTTCTGAAGCACGACGCTGTTTACCGGGCCTTAGACACGTATGCCCTCTACCACTGCGTGTACTGGGGTGGTGTACGCAACAACGGCCCAATGCAATTAGCTGCAAACGAGCTGATAGCGGAGGGCTTTGAATGCAGTATCGAGCTTTACGTTGCAGGCTCGATGAGAACTGGACACTTAAAAATAGGAGCGAAAGCATGAGTTTGTACCTACCAAAAGAGCGATACCTAGCAGCCCTTGAGCGCATTCGTGGTCTGATCCTCAAGGGGGTCGAGCTGCGCCACGTGGACGACACCACTCCCGGGGATAAGTCCACAACCTGTACATGGGGCCTGTGCTCTGAGGCAAAGGAAGCATGGCCTGATGCTCAAGACCACCTGTTCCCCAAAGACTTCGAAGAGCATGGCCGGATAGCTCCAAAGTACTTGCGTAGTGGGTGGCTGTGCCCTGTCGATTCGCGGGACCCAAAAGCGGCAAAGAAAGATTTGAACGGGTGCTTCCATACCTGCCGTATCTTCCAAGCCAAGGACTACGGAAACGGCAAGCTGCCCCGCATAGGTACAGTGATCGACTGGTACGACATCCGTATCAATCAGATGGCTCCGAAGGCGGACGTATGAAGCAAGAAATCCTGTGGGGTTTAGTGGTCCTACTCCTGATCACAGCTCCCGTGGCATACGTTGCATTCAGTATGCAAAGCGAGGGTCGGGCTAAGTGCACCGCAGTGGGCGGCATATGGTTAGCGAGAGAGCTGAAATGCATCGTGGGTACCAACCTTCGTGAGGTGAAGGTATGAGCAAGGACGAATGTGATGTTGACGTAATGCGGTACGGCACCAGCCTAGGCTTCATAGACTGCACCAGAGAGGAGGCTGAGGCGTACTGCATTGCTGCTTCGGCGCGTACCGGGAACCCACATGACTGGCATTACGTTGGGGGCCGCGTGCACGTGAAAGTGCTACTCCCAGAGAACGTCCCGCCAGAGCGCAACGATTGATATTTTCTGGGTAGGTAGTACACTTGGGGGGTTCAACATTTACCACCCAAGCTATGTACTTAAAAATCCTGAAGATGAACCTTCATCATGATGATAAGGGACTATTTGCGTCTGCTGATGGGTTCAGTTCTGGGAGGGCTATTCCCCTAACCCTGAGTGGCCGCAAGTGGGTGAACTCTGATGGCTCCGCCCTGTCTCCAGAAGTCACGGGGAAGATGGCTAGCCTGAGTCAACCCATCCCTCCAAACTGGACCAAGGTTTCTATTGATGTCCAGTCCAATGCCAAGGTTGTGTCCGGGGTGGATGCGAAAGGTCGCCCAACTGCTGTCTACACCAAGGAGTTTCATGCCAACTCTGATGCTGTCAAGCACGAGCGGGTGGAGCGTCTAGACTCTCATGTCTCCAAGGTACAACGGGCTGCAGTGAAGGCCATGATGGACCCAACCAAGTCTGCCCGAGAGCGGGACGATGCGGCTACCGTTTACCTTATCTCCCGTACCGCCTTTAGGCCGGGGTCCGCTAAGGACACGAAGGCCGACACCAAGGCCTTTGGCGCTTCCACTCTGCAGAAGGAACACGTGTCTCTGGACGGGAACAAGATCACGTTCAAGTTCCCATCGAAGTCTGGGCAGGTTACCTCCAAGACTCTGGTGGACGCCAAACTGGCTAGCTACCTCTCTACCCGCCTGCCTAGCCTTGGGGACTCCGAGAAGGTCTTCAGGTCCTCTGGGGCCTCTGCAGGGGCCTTCCTGAAGCGGAATAGCGGGAAGGAATTCCTGATCAAAGACTTGCGCACGTGGAACGGCACTGCGGTGGCAAAGATGGAGGTGGCCAAGTACCCTGTGCCCACCACCAAGGCCGAACTGGCTAAGGTACAGAAGGCCGTATCGGTGGCAGTCTCCAAGCATTTGGGCAACACCCCGGCCATAGCCTTCAAGGACTACATCAATCCGAAGGTGTGGCCTCCCATCATGGTGGGGCCAGTACGCAAGGCTGATGCCTCCACGCAAGAGGGAGACTTCTACTCCCTAGACGACTTGGCATCCGCCTACTCTGGAATGCTACGAGACCCCAATACCGTCTTGCCAAGGAACAAAGACCTAGAGGAGGCCTATGAGCCTGAGGATGAGGATTGGGATGAGGAGGACACGGGGCCTCAGTACCCTAACCAACCCATCAAGCCATCAAAAACCAGCAAGACCCCAGTTACCGCAACTGGACTACAAATTTAAGGACCAATCATGTACTCAAACGTCTTCAAGAATGTCGCCGTCGCCAAGCCAGTCACCAAGTTCAACCCGTTTCATGATGAAGTGGGACGGTTCACTGATTCGTCTAAGCCAGCCTTTGTAAGCACTGGGCCGAAGTTTGCCAGCTTCCTGCGGAGAGTGCGTGGGACTCACATGGGGGAGAACAAGGGCGGAGGGTACTCAGGCAAGGTAGCTGCAGGCTTAGCCTCCGTACTGGGGGTTCGCCCCAACAAGGATCACAAGCTGGTGACGGGGATGAAGTCTCACACCGTGGACGTGAACCCTAAGTCCAAGGAGGAGTTCAACAAGGCGAAGGAGGACATCCATCAGGTGCTGTCCTTGAACGGGTTCAAGTCCAAGGGCCAACGCATAGAGGGCAAGGAAGACATGCGTACCGAGTATGAGCACAAGAATGGAGCACTGGCTGTGGTGGAGCACATGGACCAGAGCCTGTCTAAGGCCAGCAAGTTTATTGGTGTAGAAATATTCCATGGGAAGCTGCCACCCAAGAAGGCTAACTCCAACCCCTACGCCCGAAAGGCGGATGAGGAGGTCCTTGACTCTGATCTGTTCGACATGGACAGCCTTTTGATTTCCCTCACTGAGGTGAGCAAGACGATGCTGGATATTCACGTACCTGCAGGGTTCTCCCACATCTTCAAAGGCGCACCTCTCGAAAATCCCAAGTCTTCTGAGGCCTCCGATTCTCGGCCCTAGGAGGAAGGTTTCATGCGTAAGGCTACTACCCCCTACGTTAATCCTCCAAAGCCCCACTACGGGCCTCCTAGGGGCTCTATGGGGCTACAGCAAGTGGCCCTTGACTTCACCCCTGCGCCTGCCCTGCCCAAGTACGTGATCGTGCCCTCTGGAGGCAGGTTTGCAGTGTCTCGCCGCACTCCCGGCCTCGGCACCTCTTTTACTGTGGAAGTGGACTGCCCCAGTCTTCACGCTGCCCAGAAGGCCTTGGATAACCTCCTCCGGTTTGAAAAATAATTGCAGTTAATTGCAAACAGTTCAGAACTTTATTTGACAAACCTAAAAACCCTGTTATAATTAATACATAGGGTGAAATGAAGTACTCCTAAGGGGCCGGGAAACCAGCCCCGACCTAATTCCTCAACACTGCCAAGAAAGGGCAATGAAATGACCAAGACCTTCCAAGTGGAGACCCTCAAAAAGATGGTCAATGAATCCCTCAAGGGCAGCACCTGTTCGGCAGATATTCGCAAAGGCCAGATGGCGATGCTGGAGCAGGTGTTGCATGATTCCAAGAACTACAAAGGGTTTCGGTACCTGCTGGCTATTGAGGTGCCAAAGGGGCAGATTCCCGGGATGCATGTTCACGGTACGATTGAGAACACGCCCTATGAAGCACGGTTCAAGAATACGGACCCATCCCGAGTGGAGTACTTCTAATAGCTAGGCCCTACGGGGTCTGACTAAACGGCTTTCCCATTAGGTCTCTGTAGTAGAGGCTTAGCTCCGAGGCGGAGGATGCGAGAGCCAGTTTAGCCAGACAGTTCGCAACCAAGAAAGGTTATCCATGTTTGATATGTCACTCTCGGAATTTACGGACCAGCAAGCTGACGTGCTCCGCAACCAGAAAGCCCATGACCGCCGAATCTCTCTGACCCAGAAAGAGTATCGGGACATGGAGCGAGACATGCAGTGGCCAGAGGACTTGGCCGCCTATGACCGATTGAACGCCCCCATGAACATGGCAGCGGTAGGTATGGGTCAGGACACCGCGTTTGCAATACCAGCGAAGGGAGAATGACCATGCACATCGACAGCATTAAGCACTGGCTTCAGAGCGTGATGATTACCTGCCTCGTCGTCATGGCACTTACTGGGGCCGCTATCGTTCTGGGAGTCACCATTGACGTGAAGGCTGGAGTCAAGGAACAACGTGATGCACGGTGCCTGAACAGCTTGTGCGAATACCCATGCAAACCGGGTCAACGGTTTGTGAAAAACCAAGGATGCTTGAAATGACTGACCTCGAAATTTCCAAAGCCCTCGCAATGGCGATTGGGTGGCCTCACGTAACCGTCAGCAAAGGCAAGGTGTATGTGAACCTCAAGAGTTTGTTCGACTGGGGTAACGCTTGGCGCTCCTTCGACTACTGCGACTGGAACGTCATCGGCCCAATAGCTGCCCGGTATGCCTTGTTTCCAGAGGAGACACCTTTCAAGTGGCAGCGGTGGCTTATCCGCAGAGGGGACCTTATGGTTTGCGCAGACTCTCCTCAGAAGGCCATCGCTATGGCTGTCATCTTAGGAGCGAGAAAATGACTGACGCAAAGATCGACAAGGCACTGGCCTTGGCTATTGGCTACCTGCCACGGCACATAAGGTCCAGCAAGAGGGGCGTCATGGTGTACCGCCCAGTCATCGTGTCCAAGGATGACTACGAATGGTGCTGGTATGTCTTCGACCACCGCAACTGGGCAACAATCGCCCCGATTGCGGAGAAGTATGACTGTTTCCCTTACAAGGCAGTCGGAGGGTGGTTAGCTGGCCACCGTGACTGCGAGTTCGGAGACACCCCTCAGAAAGCCATAGCATTAGCGGTTATTGGGGGGGCCAAGACATGAGCAGACTACTATTTGCAGCAGCCCGTGAGGCGAGGATTGAATGCCAGAGCCAAAGGTACGACACGGCCTCGTCCTCGTGGGTCCCATCAGGCGTTTGGACGGGGGTTCAGAACCTCAACCGGAAGTACCGAGACTACCGTATCCATTCGGACGACGAGGCATTGCAGTACGGGCCGATCAGTACGGCGTTGCTTGAGTTTGCTGAAACAGGGAAGCAGCTAACTCCTCACATGGTATGGGGCGCGGTACAGGATGAGGTTGGTTACGACTTTTCCGGGTACAGCGATTCGTTGCACCGCTCCCTGTTCCTATTGATCTTGGCCGAAGCACTGGCTGATGAGGGGCTGTGATGCGATTCGTTATGCAACACCGTTTCTGTGGGGGAAAACCTCAGGTGTTCTCAGCGGAGAACGCACCCGATTGGCTGACCAGTAGGAACACCATTCGAGGGTCCACCATGGACAACCGTTGGTTCTGGGAGAAGCACGTACTAACCCTCTCTAGGGGTAAGCGTATTCAGACCGACTTCCGAACCATAACCAGAATCGCGTGAAGGAAAGTTCCATGGCGTTTTATGTAGTCAGGACGTACAGCCACACCGACAAGCAACAGCTATGGAAGGTCCTATCCCGACCCTTCAAGGACGAGAGCTCAGCGGAGGCTTGGAAATGCTGGACGGAGACAGAGTGGCGACTCGAACACCCACAATCAAAGACGAAGCCAGAGTTCTTTGTCGTGTCAGTTAATTTACCGGAGGGGTCATGAAAATCAAAGTATCCGAAGCAACCCCACGGCAGCTTAACTATCTGGTGGCGAAGTGCGAGAGTACGAAAAACCAGCCGCACGACGACTACTACTGGCGGTCCATGTTCCAGAGCTGGGGCTTCTATGAGGATGGCTTCAACTACTCCACCGACTGGGCACAAGGTGGCCCGATCACTTGGCGCGAGAAGATCAATGTCGGCTGGAACGACGCACTCCAGCCTGTTGCATGGCAAGGCGCGGTGTCTGACTACGACACAGTACCAATGTTTTACGGCCCCACAACACTGATCGCAGCCGTGCGCTGCTACGTGGAGCATGAGTTGGGTGCGGAAGTTGAAGTACCAGAGGAGTTGGTGTGAGCACAACAGAGTTCGTAGTAGGCGTGATTCGTATCGTAGCCACTGTGGTAGTGGCGATAGGCAAAGTGACCGCTGTACTTGCAGTGGTCGTATTTATCGCAAGGAGTTGCACATGATCCCCGCATTGATTTTCTTCCTAGTCTTACTGGCCTGTGTCCTGATTATTGGGTGGCCACGAAGGTAGGCCTCAGTGCAATTAACTGCAAACGGGAGCATCCTCCCGGCTGAGCCTACTACTTGACAAACTCCGCTAACCTGCTACAATACAAGCAGAGTATGCAATTTAACGACCTAGGAGAGCCCAATGAGTACAGCTATAGAACGACTTGAATCGTTTTGCCACGGATTAGGGAAGGCCATTTTGCGCGAGGTGGCGGAGGACTACGCAGCCCTGCAAGCAGAGGTGGGGCGATTGAATGGGTATGTGCAGAAAGCCAACCACGATGTTACTGAATCACTGGCAGAACGTGACGCCCTACGCGCAGAACTAGATGCGCTGAAAGGTGCGGAGCCTGTTGCTTACGACGACAAGGGTTGTACTGACATGACACCGAAAAGCGTTATGCAACGAGCATTTGCTCTTTGCCCTACTGCCCTTCCCCATATGGGTCGAATGGCATGGATAGCTGATTACTTCATGCGAAATTCAGCACCCCAAGCACCAGCACCCACGAAGACGGAATTCACTTGTTGGCAAATACCCGACACCGATAGCTGGTACGAACACCCAGCGGATGCGCAGATCATTCACGACCTTTTTGGTGAAGATGCAAAGGTGGGTGATGAATATGAACTGAGCGCCAGCATCTTTGCCAGAACTGTCCGCTATCGAATCACCAGTGTCAGCGAAGACGGTGACTGTGAAGTAGAAGCAGCCCACGGGATTACAGGGGAGTCACAGGGATGACCAACGAATTTGGACTGTCGGTACATGCTACTGATGACGAGATTAGGCAGTACGCCAATAAGATGAACGAGAACGGCTTGCCAAAGTACATCGTTCAATTTTGGGATCAGCTTCTCAAAGACGAACCCGATGGTGCAGAGGTTGACTTTAGCGCGTCACGTTGCTTGTCTGGTGCAATTGTTCGCCGCGTTTTTACTAGGAAGGGAGAGCAGGGATGACTCCAGAAGCAGCAAAGCACATAGCAGAGGGTATCGCGTGGTTTGGCTTCTGGATAGCCATTGCCGCCGTGGCCGTCGCAGCAATTTTTAAAGGGTGGAAGCCATGGGAGAGCTCAAATGACTAATTACCAATACCTAGCCGTGGTGAGCTCCGTGTCTTCTTGGAGCCTCCTCATTATCGCGTCCCTATCCGAGCTTCAGGGGGTTCGCCCTTGGGTTGTGGTAGGCCTGTACCTCATCGCTGGAGTGCAAATTTCCTTGCACATCTTCTGGCACTACAAAGCACTTGGGGAGAAATCATGATCAAGAAAACTGCATCCCTTGAGACGAAGCTGTACTTCATTCTCGTGTACGGCCTGATCGGCTTCCCCATGATAGCGTTGGGGTTCCTGTACCAAGTTGGCAAGGAGGCCTTCTTTACCGGGAGGTACCATGCTCTCAAACTGTTTATCGACAACATTGAAGGAAGAGGTAAAGACTTATGAAAAATCCAATTGAACTACTGAGAGGCTATCTTGCCGGGGGCAAACCTGAGAAGGAACTAGACCTTCTCGATATAGCCCTCCAGTGCATTCGGCAACTGCAGATTCGCCTAGCCGAGGAGACTTCCCTTCGAGTCAAAGCTGAGCAAGCTGGTTACCGGGTGCAGTACCTGCGCCTAAGTGACATGCACGCCGCGTTGGCCAATGCTCATAGTAACGTCCTGAAAGAGAGCGCAGCCCTCCGAGACCAGCTTGCTCAAATCCCTGCAGCGGTAGAGGCCCTATCCTCCGTACTATGTGGGTCCCATGGGGCTTGTGAGATACACGGGTCACAGGCAGACCGGGACATCGTGGACTCCGCCATCAGCTCCCTGAATAAGCTGTGCACTCCTCAAGCACCCAAGGAAGAGCCATTTACACCTCGTGAGTTGGTGCTTATGAATGAGGGCTATCGCCACGCACAGAAAGAAAAATGCACAGATGAACGAATGTGCCCTGCATGCTTCTCTGCTCAAGGTGTCTGCGATAACGCAACACCACAAGCAAGTGAGCCAGCACGCGAGACGAACAGCATGGGTATCCCTCTTTCATGCGGTGGACCTCTTTGCGGACCAAAGCACCACCATCCATTGTGCAAGCTGTTTGTAGCACCACAAGCACCAGTGGAGCCTGTTGCGCATCAAGGGCGCTGGTTCGACTTGAGTGATGCCAAGGAAGGCTGGAGCGACTGGCGCGACATAGACCCTATCGACCTCCCTCGTTGGCAAGAGAGGGTATCAAAGTTTCCCGACGCCTATGAAATTCGCGGCCTTTGTGTGGTCCCCCTCGCAGCACCACAAGCACCAGCAACCAATAGATTACCAGAGCGAGACCTCAGCAAGCCAGCAGAGGCGCAGGGGCTGTTTCGCAAATTCATCGTCACCCGCACCGATGGAAGCAGTGCACCCGGTGGCAAGCATCACGGCTGCGAATACTTTGTGCTGGACGTGGACCACGACCCGCATGCAAAGGCAGCGTTGCAAGCATATGCAGTGGCGTGTGAAGAAACGCACCCAGAGTTGTCCAACGACCTGCGGGGAAGGCACGGATGGAACTACGACAAGCAGACAGTGCAGTCGTTGCGCAGCCAAATTGCCATGATGAAGGCGGCCAAGGACGGATGTCAAGTTGTTGGAGTCTTGAACACCTCCGAGATTGTTGAGTACGTGGCCCAGTACGGCGGTGGGTGCCGCGATTGTGCTGACGAGAATGGAGTTTGCCCAAGCAGTGGACTGCCGTGTGGAGGCTATCGCAAGGCTATTGAGCATGTGTTGTCAGCCGTTGACTATGGACTCCAGCACAAGTTCATCACAGCACCACAAGCACCAGCACTGCCACCTGAAGCACAAGTTTGCTGCGAGGACTATGCAAACTGCGGCAGACCATGCACACCAAGGGGACGTTGGCTGGCCACCCAAGCACCAGCACCGACTAAACAGGACAACCCCCACAACGTAGAGCGCCCAAACGAGGTGGCTGACTACGGGCACGACAACTCGGTTTCTAGCGCGTTCCAGACACCTTACGACTGCGCCAAGTGCGGCAACCCTATGGGTAATACAGACCTACCGAAAAACGTCCCATTGCGGAAGTATGCAGTCTGCTACTCGTGCCAAGAGTCTGCCAACCCGCCAACAACACCCCAAGCACCAACAGGAGAAGCCAAATGACCAAAGTATTGATTGACCTTGACCTGATAGGGCAGGCGGCGCAGTTCTGTGATTTTGTGGGCGGCAATGGTACCCCCATTGCGAAGGCCCTCAATGAGGCCGTGGCAGTCCCTCCAAGCAGGAACTGCGCTCAATGCGGTCTGCCTTATTGCAACTGCGGATTAACAACACTCTCAGGGTCAATGGTGCGGATCACAGCCCTCGCCCTAAGTAAGGCCCTGCACTCAGACCCGATGGATATTGCACACGTTCGCAGGGCTGTGGTGCGCCTTGTTGCCCTGCTACCGCAGTCCGCACCTTCGCCCCAATGGCAGCCGATTGAAACGGCTCCACGCGATAGCACTGTGCTTCGTTTGCTTGTCGAATTCAGCGACAACTCCCTAGAGGACACCTCAGAACCAGTGTGGACTATCGGGACCAATTGCTTTGACAATGATGGGATTGATGCGTGGCAATTCGCTGGCTGGAACTGGACGCATGATTGCTTCACTGAGGGGCATGGCAAGCCCATTGGCTGGCTTCCGATGGGGGAGGCACCCTCAGCGCCTGCAATGAAGGATGTTGCAGCCAAGGAGACTCTTAAAGCCCTCGGGTACACCTACCATGGGGGTGAGCTCTGGAAGCCTCCACTAGGTCACCACCCTGCCACGCCCTTCAGACTGCCAGAGCTGAAGCTCCTCATGATCACCACTGCCTACGAGCAGGGGGTGGGGAAGGGCATCCAGCGTAAGAACACCAACCCCTACGCAGAGGGCACAGACGAGCACGCCGCATGGTACATGGGCTACCGGGAGGGGGTAGACAAGCCATCTCCGAAAGCCGAAGGGGAGCCCACATGACCCACTTAGAGCGCACCCTAGCCGCCCTGTACGTTTCCGAAGGGTGGCACATCCTTTCCAAAGAGCACGACGATATGGGATTTAAGACTCGTAGCCTGATAGCCTTTGATAGGGCACTTCAATGCCGCACGTGGACTGAGGCCGCCTCTCTGCCATCCAAGTGGGATCAGCCTCGTAAAAATTGCAGTTAATTGCACTGAAATAATTGTACAAACTAGAAAAACCTATGTTATAATCTCTACATAGGATAAATTTTCTACCAGCCAAGAAAGGGCACTCACCATGGCATACATGAATCAAGAGAAGAAATCGGTTATCGCAGCCGCCTTAAAGAAGGTGGTTCCTGCAGGCTGGAAGTACACCTTGGCGGTGCGCAACCATTCGACCATTGTGTTCACTTTGCGTCAGGCCCCCGTAGACATTTTGGGAAACATCCGGGAGGCTATTGAGGCTAAGCAATTCGGGTACGGCCACAAGGCTCCCGAAGTGGGTTTGTATTGGAGGGTAAACACTCACTACATTGATTCTCAATTTTCTGGAGATGTGTTGGCAGTGTTTCAAAAGATTGACGAGGCCTTGAATACTGGGAACCACGACAACAGTGATATCCAGACAGACTACTTCGACGTTGGCTGGTACGTGGACCTCAATGTGGGCTCTTACGGAGACCCGTTCCTAGACACCGTTCCAGCCCCAGTTAGTGCTCCTAAGGTCGTTCAGGTGCCAAAGAAGGCGTACCTAAAGTACAGGTCTCCGAACTACGAATCCATGACCACGAGAGAGAAGTGGAACGACACCTACGCCGCCTACAAGAAGTACATGCAAGAGCAAGGCCTACCAGCCTAGCCTACATTAGAATTCTGAAAAACTCTGGACCCATATGCAAACTTCGACACAGCGTCAGCACACTTACGATGCCATCTACCTAGCGGCTAGGAACACCTACGCCCAAGAGGGCGTAGCCGGGGTGGCTCAGTACTTCTCGACGGCCATGACAGACCTGTCCTCCGAGGACGACATCCTATTCATGCGCCTGAGTGCCTGCATCCGAGCTGAAGGGCTTCAAGCCCCAACCACCTCCTACATTGATACGCTCTTGAAGACGGTGCGGGAGTCTAACGTTCAGTTCCCACCTCAGCGGATAGCCGTCCTGTCTGACATGCTCACTCAGATAAGCGCTGATGTGCTTCACGATTTGGTGCGGCAGGCCATGAACCAGTCTCGCGCAATCGCCGTGTCCTTAGGGTCCAAGGTGGATTTCGTGGCTGCCTCCAAGGGGCCTGAAGACGGGGAGTGGATGACGCTAGAAGAGGCCCCTCAAGAGGGCAGTTTTTTACATTAACAACAAGGACTCACGATGGCCCTGATTATCAAGCGCAAGACCCCTGTACCAGACCCCGTTAAGGTGGATGTGGTACTTCCAAAGCCCAAGGTGGTCCTGAAGTTTGGCGGGGCTAAGCCTGCCGAGACTGCAGCCGACTCTATGAGCCCCCGGCAGCAACAGAAGCTGGTTGACTCCGGCCTACTGGACGTCGAGGAGGTGCGGTGGGCACCTGTACCCATTGGGACTCGGGTGACGATTACCAACAACCTGTTTCCATGGGTGAAGCATTACAAGCCGGGAGACCAAGGCGTGGTGAAGAGCATTCATCCAAAGGATTCCGCCAACATGGACAAGTCGGGGCGGTACCTGAGCCACATCATTGCGATTGACAAGCCTCTGGAGGCCTCTCGTAAGGGCCAGACCGCCATGCTGTTTCGCTGGGAATTTGAACCAACCACTAAGGATTGAACGACATGGAAAACACTACAAACAACTTCGAGGCCTTAATGGGCCAAGTGGCTCACGACCTAGGCTGGCACGATCACAACATGCGCCGGGACCGTCCGTACTCTGGGCAGGCTCATACGGACACAGGTATTCGTGGGGCTACTCTGATTGCAGGGGTAACCATGCGGGACTTGCGAGACTGCTACATCCGAGCACTGATCAAGAGCCATCCGTACTACAAGGAGGGGACCCTTGAGCCTGTGCAGCCGAATGCTACGCTGAGCGAGGAGGCCGACAAAGGGGAGAATGCCGCCATCTCCGAGCAGGATGTGTATTCGCTTGTGGGGGACATCGACCCCATCGCAGTGATGCAGAACTTGACCTGTGAGGTGGAGAAGATCATGGGCATCTTTCCCAACGTACCCGGCCTAACCTTCAGCTCTAGCGGGGACCTATAGGTGTACGGGTCTAAATTTATTTTTAGACCAGAAAATAAATTGTACAAACTGGCAAAATCTGATGTATAATTAACTCATAGAGACGGAATCTATACCAGCCAAGAAAGGGCACATCATGCAAGTTCACGCATCATCTCCACTGAGCCGGGTCCTCGGCACTCCTACCGCTCACGGTTGGGACATTGTTGAAGTCAAGTCTCAATCCAGCAAGACTGGCAAGACCTATCGGGTGGACATGACCCATGGTCGGTGCTCTTGCCCTGCTTGGATATTCCAAAAGGCTAAGGTGGGCGAGACCCGCGCCATTTGCAAGCACCTGAGTGCCCTCGGCTTCAAGCAACTGATCGAGGCCGCAGAAATCGACTTCCAAGAGAAAGCCAAGGCCCCTAAGGTGGAGCAGGCGAATCAGGAAGTGCAGGTGTCCGGCTTATGACCAGCGGAATCCCTCGGGAGCACAACCTGACCTCGGAGGAGTACTACCGTTCTATGGGAGTGCTTCAACATCCGATCACCCATACCGTGGTGGTCGAGTACCACGATGGACTTGGGTACGTGCATTGCATCTCTCTTTGGGAGGCCACATCCATGCGTATCAGTTTTATCAACTACGGCAAATGCAAGTCCGTAAGAATCGTAGAAGGGGAGGTGTCCAAATGAAGAATCGTCCAAGCCTGAACATCCCAGCGAAGCAACTGCGCAACAACAACCGGGTTGCGGTGATGTACATACTGCTCTTCGTAGCTGCTCTGGTGGCTGTCGTGGTCGGCGGATTACCTGCTTAGGAGGCAACATGGCCAAGAAACAATCCAAGTACTCGAAAGAGATGATCCAAGAGCTGCTCCTGACAAACCCACGGGCATTGGCCCGGGGCGTGGTAGCCATCTACAAGCGCCAGACCGACGCGGAGCAATCTGCAGGGACTACCAAGGAAGCTAACGGGCGAGGCTTCACTGGGGTGGATGCCGCCATCCTGTCTAGCTTTGCCCTGCAGCTTCTAGGCGGACCTCACTCCTACCGGACCCTGAGTGCCAAGCAGACGGCCATTGCCATGAAGTGCATGCCCAAGTACTGGAAGCAGCTCATTGAGGTGGCAGAGATGAATGACGCTCTCCGCGTTGCCCGGGCAGCCAATGCCGCTAGGGATTTGACTCGTAAAGAGGTGGCAGCATGATCTTGCCTGTAGTGTTCATAAAGGTGTTGGAGACTTCCCACCCTCGTGGGGACCGCGCCACCTCCAAGTCTCCAGCATGGAAGGTGACTGTGTGCAACGGAGATAAGGAGTTCTACCCTGTGAGTGGTTTTAGCTGCTTTGCTGACGGCTACTACTTCGACAAGGCCGACGCCGTGAAGTGGGCTTGGCAGGTGTCCAACATACTGGGGGGCGTACCGCTAAGCCTATACCGGGCAGTGCCCAACGCAGAGCCTATTTTCGTGGAGGATTTCGAATGACTACTGTGACTAAAGTTTTGCTGGTACTACTAGCCTTGTGGGCCTTGGGCCGCTGTGTGCCAAAGGACGATACTGATCCTGCAGAAGGGCGCAGTGGAATGGGCCTCTACACGGATCACAAAACCGGGTGCCAGTACTTGGCAAAGCCATTTGGCGGCCTGATCCCTCGGATAGGCAAAGATTTAAAACATGAAGGATGCGGAAATGTCTAATCACCCCCTCGTGCAAGTTGACCTTGCAGCCTTGGAGCAGGCTCAAAATTCTCTGACAGACGGCAAGCCGACTGACATCTATAAGGTGGAGGCTTCCAAGATTTTCATGGTGCCCGAGGCGGATGTGACTCCTCAACAACGGGAGTACGCAAAGCGTCAGGCGTACGTCATGATCTACGGGCTCGTACGGTAATGCGGGGCAAGATATCCCTCGGGGCAAAGGTCCTACTGTGGGCAGTGGTCTTCTGCCTGTTCACGGGCACAGGCACTGCAGTGCTCATTTTGTGCTTGGAGAAGTCGGCTATGTCGGGGGGTCACAATGCTCAGTGCAATTAACGTCACTACTCCAGATGGTCGGTGCGGTCCTTGGGCCATTCAGACATTCGAGGTAGACCCTCACGGGGCTGCCATGTTCAATGCTAGGCTGGCAAGGAAGGGCACAGACCCGGCGTTCTTCGTAGTCCCCGGGAAGTACAAGCGATTGATTCATGATAAGCGAGGCACTGTAATGTCGAACACTCCAATGGAGGTTTGGACCAATTCTGATTTCATCAAGGCAGCGAAAGGGGTTGTCCTGATCAACGGCCTAGGCCTAGGGATGGTGCTCCACGCCATCATGGATAAGGCTGAAGTTACCAGAGTGGTAGTGGTGGAGCGGGAACTCGACGTTATCGCCCTCACAGCCCCTCACTTCCGGGACCATCTTGCATCAGGTAGGCTGACGATTGTTCATGCAGACGCCTTCAAGCATCGCCCACCACGCGGGGAGAAGTACGATGTTGTGTGGCACGATATCTGGGACACCATCTCGGATGAGAACACCTACGAAATGCTCAAGCTGCGATTGAAGTACGCTAAGCGTGCCAAGCTTCAGCTTTGCTGGGCGGAGGATGAGTGCAAGAAGATGCACCAAACCCTTGTCCTCCTGTGTGAGGCGGCTGGGCAGGATTACGAGAAAGTTAGGATTGAAATGAAAGACAAGGGACTACTATGAGCCGGAACCTGTTACACAAGACCAAGCTGGACGCCTTCAAGATGTGGCTTGAAACCCAAAACATTGAACACCGCCCTGCCCGGGGAGACTTCCAAGTCCTGCAGGTACTGGTGCCTCGCTCTGGGTGGCAAGTGGTGTATGACCGCATCAAGGCCCCAGAGCACTACACGGTTCCCGGGCCTATGGAGAACTTGGTGCAAAAGTTCATTAGGAGCCGCCATGCTGATCTATGACTGCCTACCCACGGATGAGCTGTTTAGCCATGAAGACCTCCATGGGGCAACAAGGCACTTTAACGCCTCAGCAATGACCCGAGCAGTGCTTGCCAATACCGTGACCCCAGTTTTCGAAACACTGGCCTTATACGACGATCTAGTGGCTCACATCGAGAAGTTCCACGGGGTGGAGGAGCCTCACTTGGCCAATTTGGGCTCTTCGATAAACAACCCGATAATCGTTGTAGAGTTTCCTGACGGGGATAATCTCGTAGTAGACGGGAATCACCGAGTAGTTAAGCGCTGGCGGTTGGGCCTCAAAACCGTCCCTGCCGCCATCTTCAAACCCGGCCAGTGGGAGCCATTCCTCGTTACAGGGGTGGACATCCCGCGAGAGATTTACGTTCCCAAAGGACTAACAACATGCAACGAATAATCATGGCAACCCTAAAAGTAGTCGCAGCCCTCCTAGCCATTGGCCCCAGTGCTATCGCGTATGTAGCAGCCTTCGCTGTGTCTGCTATCTGGAACGCTACCAGAGAGGGGTGGGGTGATGGCCAGCGTTGACCTGTTCACCTACGAAGCTTTGGAGGGTAAGGCCTTCAAGGTTCGAGCTAAGAACGGTGTGGACGCCGGGACCATGTACATGGAGATTGACGGCTTCTATGTCTTCCTACCTAACCCCACCCTGACCGGGTTCTATTCCGAGTACGCCTTGCTGGCTTTTTACTCCAAGCTGCGAGAACTGAATCGGGAGTGGTCCCTGCAAATTGAGAACTTGAACATTAAAGGAGAACCCAATGATGAGTGATGAAGAGCTTGACCATACGCCTTTGAAGCAAGGCAAGTACAAGGGGCAGACCCCTTCGCAGATCGCGGAGCATGACCCTCAGTACATCGTTTGGATGGGTGAGCACTTCACCGAGAAATTGGTGAGTGACGTTTTGGCCAGAACCTGCCAAGAGGAGCTGTGATGTACCTCCGTAAGAAACCGCTAGTCCTGACACCATGGTTCCCGGCCACGGTTAACCCCGTGCGTAAGGGGATGTACGAGGTGGGGCATTCTGAGTATGTGCACCACCACAGCAAGTTCAAGCTGACAGGAACCCGGAGATGGTGGGACGGCAAGAGCTGGCGCGGTGGGTGGGTATTCGACAGCCCAAGCATCTTTGGCTCACACCATACCCACCAGTGGCGCGGAGTCCTTCGCCATAGCAACAGGGGGTAGCCATGTCTATCATTATTGCAGACGGGCAAGAGATAGAGCTGAATGAGAAGGGCGGCATAACTGCCATGGTGGCTCCCGGTGACATGGTGATCGAGGCCCCGGGCCGTTACCTGATTGACCCTGAAAGGACCTTGGAGACCGCAAAGAACTTGTCAGAGGAGGAGTGGGCTGGCCTTCTAGTCACTGCCAACTTCCTGAGAATATACCGGGAGCTGTGGCAGGCAGACCCTCCGAAGGACTTGAAGAAATCAGCCATTGGTGTGCGTCACTCTGTGGGCATGATCCTGATGTTGCTGATGGCGAGATTCGAGGGGTTGAAGTCCCACCTAGTGCTGCCTGAGACGTACCTGCACCCAGTGCAAGTTCGAAACCTTACGTCGATGATTTACCGGATCACGGGGGCGAAGTCCCAATTTGACTAACGGTCAAAATCTGTTACAATAACCAAAACCACCGGAGACCGCTATGAGTAGCACCCCCACCGAAATCGTATCCTCTGCAATTAATTGCACTCACGTAAAAGCGCCATGCCCGGACTGCCCCTATTCTCGGGAGGTAGCTCCGGGGGCACTGGGAGGCTCTAGTCCTCTGATCTACATTGGTCAGGCTGCGGGGCCATTCGTCCTGCCTTGCCACAAGCATTGCGACTTTGATGACCCGAACTGGAAGCTCAAGGCTATCAACACGCCTCAGTGCGCCGGGGCTGCGATCTTTCGGGCGAACATTGGTGTGGATAAGTTTATGCCTGATGTCATTCACAAGCTCCCAGCGGATAGGGAGCGAGTGTTTGCAACCTCTGCAGAATTCCTTGCCTACCACACTAGGATGAGCCTTGGGTATGCCGTCGCATTCCTGAAAGCCACTCCTCCAGAAGCGCTATTGCGCAGGCAGTTACTGCGACAGTCGAACGTGCAATTCAAGGTGGAGGATTAGTCCATGTCAATCTCTAAGCCAAGTATGAGCTCTCAGTCCATAGATGTTGTGTACCTGCTATTGCCCAAAAGCAGACGCGGAACCAACCGTAACCTAGTTATCCCAGCGTACAGCTTTGATCTGGGGGCCGCCCTAGCTGGAGAGGCTTACGCCTACCAGTACTGCAAGGCGTATGGTGGTTGGGGCAGGGCCTACGAGAACCTGCATGACCACCAGCCACTGGTTTACATGGGGGCCATCCTGACTCAGGATATGTTCGAGACTGAGGAATGGAAGCTGGCGTGGCCTAAGCGCCTTCGTCCACTTGACAGCGATAAGCGGCACTTCCAGTGCATGTTCACTCAGCATGACGAATCCATCATGGTCGTAGATCGGTATGGGCACCCGCACCATCTGAATCGCGGGGAGTCTATCGAGCCCATAGACTGGGTTGTCCCTTCTTTGCACCTTTGAAAGTAACCATGAACACTCAAAAGAGTGAGCCCTCGGAACCGCTCCTTGCGTTGGCGGAGATGTTGGAGCATCTCAAGGACAGCCACTACAAGGACCTTCGAGTCCTGCCTGACGGGACCATCATCGGGACCATTGACCTCATGTTCACCCGAGGTCTTGTAGTGGACCTTGATTGGAACGGATGGGGGCATCGGTACTGCTACAAAGATAGGTCATTAGCCACGGTTGCTTGCCTAGCTCTGCAGACGGGAGACGATCAGCCCATTCCCGGGTTTGTAGCTGAACGGCACGTGAGGGCGAGACCATGGTAAATCCTCTCGGAATCCGCACGGTGAGTAAGAACGTAGCTATGAATCCTATAGCAAAGGCCATCGCCAGACAGAAGCTGATGAAGAGCATGGTGGACGTGAAGATCAAGCTGTTTTTCACGCAAGAGGGTGAGCAGATTCAGTCCGTAGTCCAAGAGATATCCCGCCTCTTAGCCATTACCTTGCTGGCCTGCAGGGTAGACAAGGTTACTGAGTTCGTGAACCTCATGGATGAGGCTTTGTTTCTGCTGACTAAGGTAGCTGATGATGAGTTTCGTTGGCGCACAGATTACGCACTAATCGTGGACGATGCCATGGATGCAGTTCTCTTGGTGACTCCCAAGATCAGCCCCAAGGCTATTCACCTAGCCGCAAAAGAGATAGAAAGTTTAGAGAAGTAGATATGGAACGACAACCACACACCCCCGCGAAGTACTGGTTTGGCAGTGACCTCCACCACGGCCACAGCAATGTGATTCAGTATTGTTCTCGCCCATTTCGGGACTCGGACCATCAAGATGAAGAACTGGTGTCTACATGGAACAAGTACGTGAAGCCTCAGGACATCGCGTTCATCCTTGGGGACTTCAGTTTCTACCAGCCAGACCGAACCACCGCGATCCTCCGCGCCATGAATGGACAGAAGACCTTGGTGAAGGGCAACCACGACCACGGCAAAGACACCAGCAAGGTGATTGGCTGGAATCGAGTGATGACCTACCATGAGCAGAAGCTGGACGAGGATCGAGTGGTCTTGAGTCACTTCCCATTCATGTCTTGGCACCAACAGCACCGGGGGGCCTACCACCTGCACGGGCACTGCCATGGTTCCATGCGCTACCCGGGAGAGCTTGCTCAAACTCGCATCCTCGACGTGGGGGTGGATCACATAGCCAAGTTGACAGGGGAGTACCGCCCCTTGGAGTGGTCGGAGATTAAAGCCCTGCTGTCGGGCAGGAAATCTGGGCACTCCGACGACCACCACCGGGTGCGTGCATGACCTTGAGGTGCGTAGAGTGTCGGACTAGGCGCACCACCTATGCAGCCATGCAGGACCACTACCAGAAGTCGGGGCACAAGCTCTGCACCTGTGGCGGCCTACTTTATCCGCACAGGCCCGGGACCAAGTTTTGTGACTCCCACCCAATGGCCGGACTGCATAGGGCTATGCGATGCTCCGAGCTCACAGACGAAGAGATAGAGGACATTGCTCTGGACATTGCGTGGGACGCCCCTCCCCCTCGAAGGGTTTCCTCTCAAGAATGCCCATTTTGACAAACCCCCAAAATCTAATGTATAATGCATTAGCTGAATTCAATCTGACCACCAAGAAGGGTATCCATGCCAGTAACTATTAAAAAGATAGCAGCCACGCCAAGCACTCCAAGTGCTGTAGAAGCTGGCAGTAAATTCTCATGCATGCTAGCTGCATCTGAAATTCCAACTGAAGATCAGATAAAATTCCCTGTGTACGCCTCCTATAAATTGGACGGCATTCGTAGCCCGATTCTTAACAGTACGGCCATGAGCCGAAAGATGCTGCCTCTGCCTAACAGGTACCTCCAAAAGTGGGTAGGGGATCACGGGCAGTACCTGCAAGGGTTAGACGGAGAGATGATTGTGGGGGAGCCTAATCTCACGACCACCTTCAATACAACCACCTCAGGGGTGATGTCCTCAGACGGGGAGCCAGACTTCAGGTTCTACGTTTTCGAGCACTGGAACATGGGTACCTGTGTGGCGAAGGATCGGCATGAGTTTCTGTCGAAGTACATCACCGCACTGCCCTTTGTTGTGAAGCAGCGAATAGTTCTGGTGCACCAGCAACTGATCTACAACATGGAAGAGTTGAAGGCGTACTACAAGGAGGCCTTGGACCTCGGGTACGAGGGGCTGATCCTCAAGTCTCCGCATGCTGCGTACAAGTTTGGGCGGTCCACCATCCTCGGTGGGCAAGCCATGAAGTGGAAAGAGTTCATTGACTACAACTGCGTGATTCGAGAAGTCAAGCAAGGAAAGACCAACACGAATGAGAAAAAACTTGACGAACTGGGAAGAGCAAAGCGTAGCACTGCTAAAGCAGGCAAAGTTCCCATTGAAGAGGTCGGAGGCTTCTTGGTTGAATGCATTGAACCCGAGTCCGTCTACTTCGGCATGCGATTCAACTGCGGCCCCGGATTCCTTACCCAAGAAGAGCTCAAGGCCTTGTGGCTTACCAGAGCCAGCCTGATTGGCCGTCCCATGCGGGTCAAGTCTCAGAAGCTGGGTGGCAAGACTCTGCCACGCTTTCCGTCCTTCTTTGGGTGGATTGACCCAATCAACATGGGAGACGTAGCATGACCATCTGGGCCTTGACCGAGGAGTACAACGACTACGACCAGCATGGGGAGTACTTCGTGTATGCATGGGACAGAAAGCCCACCCGGGAAGAGTTGTTGGCTCAAGGTGTAGACGAGAAGTCACCCTACTGCCCCGACCTTCCAGCCCATGTGCTGAGTGGTGGGGGTCGAATCACCCATGCCAAGTACTACGACAACCAGTGGTACCACCTCAAGGAGCTGAAATGATCCTAAAGGATGTTGATCTGACGCTATTGGAGCTGCAAGAGGCGCTGGCTGACTACGTTAAAAAGAAGACAGGCCATGAAGCGGAGTTCGTGAGTGTGGTCTCCCATGGCAAGACTCGAATCTATGTGGAGCTGCGCCCCACTGGACTGGTCGAGGCGTTTGAGTTCAAACATAGGAGCCAGCCATGAGATTCACCGGGAAGAACCTGCTTATGGTCTACATCGCCTTGGGGACCAAGATAGCCGAAGTGCATAACGAAATAGTGACTTGCCCAGAGCCCGAGCACTATGCAAAAGAACTCGCTGCGCTTGAAGCGGAACGGGACGCCCTAACGGCGTTGAAGGGGAGGGTTTACAAAGCCCTCGCACCTGTGCAATTAACTGCAATTTAACCAAGGAGAAAGTATGAAATTAGTTACGCCGAGCGTCTTCATTGTTGGAGAGACCAAAGTGGATGAGGCTGGCCTGAAGGCCATGCTGGAAGAGATTGGGGTGCCTGAGTGGCATTCTGATGGGGAGAGCAGCGCAGAGGTGCTTGTAGAGACCGCTGGGAAGCTGTGCTACATGAGCTTTGACACCAAGCTGAATTCGAACCTGACCAAGACAGGTGGTCGCAGTAACTTCGACTACATCCAAGACGGAATCATTGCCACCAAGCATGGCTCTGTGCTGGAACACGTGGCCGTGAATATTGCCTTCATCAACGTGAGCCGTGTGTTCACCCATGAGCTGGTCCGCCACCGTGCCGGGGCTGCGTACTCCCAAACCTCAGGCCGCTATGTGCGTACCGACGAACTGAGCTTCTGGATGCCTCAGGTGATCCGGGAGAACATCGAATTGGCAGGTCTGTTCGAGGAAGCCATCATCCATCAAGAGAACATCATCAAGCGGATGGAAGAGGTCTCCGGGATCAATCGCATGAAGAGCAAGGAAGACTTCGACAAGAAGAAAAAACTGACCTCTGCATTCCGGCGAATCGTGGGCAACGGTGTGGCCAACAACATCATGGCCACGTACAACCATCGTGCCTTGCGCCACCTCTGCTCAATCCGTACATCTCGCCATGCCGAGGAAGAAATTCGCATTGGGTTCAATCTGCTGTTTGACCAACTGGCAGATCGTTACCCTGCGATTTACGCTGATGCTCAGCGTGAGATGGTGGACGGGCATTTTGAAATTAACTTCACAAACGAAAAGGTGTAACCATGGGAATGTTTGAACAGGTATCAGAAATGAACACGGCCTTTGGTAATCCCAAAGGCAACCCAGCTCTCTTGGACGCATACTCCACGGAGGAGTACACAGCGGCGTGGCAGCGCCTTGAGAAGCAGTGCAAGAATATCTTGGCGGAGTACCAAGAGCTGCAAAACGCGCTTGCGGATCGCAACTTGGCAGATGTCCGGGATGCGCTGTGTGACATCAATGTGTTCAGTCTCGGAGCCCACCATCTCATGGGCATTGATGCCAACGAAGACATGGCCGAAGTCGTGGGTGCCCTGTACAGCCGATTCTGCACCGATGAGGCACACCTAAAGGCAACCTCCGATCATTACTTTGCCAAGGGCGTTGAGCACTACTACGAGGGCGAGTTCCCCCGTAAGTGCTTGAAGTCTTCCAAGGATCAAGGCTACTCTATGGTCGATGGTCAAGATGTGTGGGAGTACCCTAAGGGCAAGTTCCTGAAGGCTCTGGGCTACCGTCAACCAGTGTTCAAGTAATGAAGGCCGCTATCGCCATTGATGCTTGGAAGTTGCCGATCTTTGAACGGCATCTGACCAAGGCTGGGTACACGTACCAGAGCATTGGCCCGATCACTGATGGCACATTGATGCTGTCGGTGACTACGGATAATGGGCAGGCGTTGGCTCAGGTTGTACTTGCCGCCAATATTGAAGCTAAGAAAACAGGAAAGCAACCATGAAAACTACTTTGACTGACGGGTCCCCCGTAACCCCCGATCACCGGGAGATTGACCACTCAACTGGAATGCAGAAGGCCTACGTTGTCTTGAGTGAAGAAGAGAGGAGCAAAGGCTTCGTGAGGCCCGTACGACAAAAGTACGTCCACCAGAAGTGTGGCGGGGTGACTCACATGGGGCTATCTTTAGCAGAGACTTATGCCCGTGACCCAAGTTTTTACAGCGGGACTTTCTGCGTAGTTTGCGGCACTCACTTTCCGGTTGGGGAGCATGGTGAGTTCGTGTGGGAAGGTACGGATGAGAAGGTGGGGACGTAATCATGAAGACATCCCCTAAGCTCATAGCTATCCACGGGCTGAAGGGGTCGGGTAAAGACCTGACCGCCTCCATGCTGCGCAAGTACGTGCCTAACTCTCTCAAGTTTGCATTCGGTGACAGGCTGAAGCAGATGTGCTCTGTGGCATGGGACGTACCTCTCGGGAACTTCCACGATGAGACTCTCAAGGAGAAGCCACTTCCAAACGGACTAACTCCGAGAGCCATGATGACTGGGCTTCAAGGCCCGGTGAAGGACGCCTTCGGAGATGACTTTTTTGCTGCCATTCTTCGTGAGGCTTGGGCAAAGGCTAAGGCTTTAGAGTTGAGTCTCATAGTGACCGATCTTCGGTTCCCGGTTGAGATGGCGATTTGCCGGGAGTTGGGTGCCAGTGTGCTCAAGGTGGATCGCCCAAACAATCCCCTGTATTCGAACTTCTCCCACGTGTCTGAGCGAGGGTTACCAGTGAGGGAGTCAGATTTCCTTCTACTCAACCCAGAGGACAAGTTCTACCTGATTCGACAGGTTAGGGCAGTGGTGGAGGAGATCTGGGGTGATGACGCACTCAAATCGTATCCGTTCACCAATGCCGAAGCCTCCGAATTTTAATTAGTCAAACCCTAAAAATCTATGATATAATTCAATCATAGAAAGAAATGCCAAGAAAGGGCGCATATGTCAAGCCTCCAGATTTACAAATTCGGTTCCATTACTGACGGCAATGCATCCATGAAGGACGTGTTGGGCGGTAAGGGTGCCAATCTCGCAGAGATGTCCAGCCTCGGGCTCCCAGTGCCACCGGGCTTTACCATTCCATGTGCAGCTTCAGTTATGTACGAGGTGGCATGCAACGCCAACGTTGACGAGGCTGCAGAGTTCCACACCGAGATTCAGACTCTCGTAGAGAGCGGCATCAAGTACCTCGTGGGTAAGGGCAAGAAGTCTCCCCTGATGTCTGTTCGCTCTGGGGCTCGGGTCTCGATGCCCGGGATGATGGATACGATTCTCAACGTGGGGCTGACTAGCAAGACTCTTCCATACTGGAAAGAGCAACTAGGCGAGGCCCCTGCTCTGGACTCCTACCGTCGCCTGATCCAAATGTATTCCAGCGTGGCCCTCGGGGTTGACCTTCAGTTTTTTGAGGATGCCCTTGAGACCATGCGTCATGAGGCGGGGGTAACTCTGGACAGTGAATTGAACGTGGACCAGTTGTCCAGACTGGTAACCCGGTATATGAAGATCGTGAACGCCCAAGGCTTTGAATTCCCAGACACTCCCATGGAGCAGGTCATGGGGGCCGTGGCGGCAGTGTTTCGGTCTTGGAACAACCCCCGGGCCATTGAGTACCGCAAGATCAACAACATCCCGGATAGCTGGGGCACTGCGGTGACTGTGCAGAGCATGGTGTTCGGTAACCTGAATGATCAGTCCGCCACAGGCGTTTTGTTCAGCCGGAACCCCTCGACTGGGGAGAACGTAATCACTGGCGAGTACCTTGTGAATGCGCAGGGTGAGGACGTGGTGGCAGGTATTCGCACCCCTGAGAATCTTGAATCCTTGGAAAAGTGGAATCCAGACGTAGCCTTCGACTTGGGGATGGTAGTTGCTAAGCTCGAAAAGCGCTATAAGGACATGCAGGACATCGAGTTCACCGTCGAGAACGGGAAGCTCTACATCTTGCAGACTCGCAACGCTAAGCGGTCAGCCATGGCAGCTTTCCAAGTAGCCTATGACCTAGCCAATGAAGGCCTTATTTCCAAGGAAGTAGCGGCAAGCAGGGTGAGCGCGGCCCAGTTGTTCAGCGTCATGCAGGACAGTATTAACCCGACATTCAAGGGGGCGCCAGACCTGAAGGGCATTGCAGCCGGGGGCGGCATTGTCAAGGGGGTGGTCATGTTCACCGCTGAGAGTGCAGTTAATTGCAAAGTCCCTTGCATTCTGGTTACCAAGGAAACCAACCCGGATGACATTGCCGGGATGAATGCCAGTGTGGGCATCCTGACAGCGACAGGGGGCTTGACTTCTCATGCAGCCGTGGTGGCCCGGGGCATGAATAAGTCCTGTGTGGTTGGGGCTACTGATTTGAAGATAGGAGATGCCACGGCCAAGGTGATTGCCTGCATTGCCCCTAACGGCCCAGCCTTTCAGGAGGGTGACATGCTCACCATTGACGGGGCAACTGGAAATGTGTGGGTGAAGACTAACGTGCCTCTGATCGCAGGTGGAGCCTCTCCCGTGGTCAAGACTGTGATTAGCTGGGGCGCTGGAGTGGCTAACGCTGACCGATTGGAGCTCTCAGCCTCCATGGCCCTTACCGAATTCGAGAAGATGATCGCGGCATGCACCTCTGATGCCGTGTACGTGGATACCGTTCTGCTTGAGGGGGTGGACAGGTTCGTAAATCCTGTGAGCCTGAGCACTCGCATGCACGCGGTAGGGGCTGGCTTGATCAAGTCGAGTGCTACTCAGATCATTGTCGATTTGGTGGGCGCTGAGGGTCACTATTCCAGAGGGGACAAGGCTTTTGAAATCATGTTCGGGATGTCGGAGCAGTACAGGGCTGTGCTGCTTGAAACAAAGGTTGCCCCCCTGCTGAATTGGGATTTGAGTGTGCGCAAGCGTACCACTGTGAACCTCGGGGATGGGGTCAACCCTAAGCACTCCGCCGCCCTGAAGGCTGCTGGGTTCAAGGTCTCAGGCCACGTGACTACCTTTGCAGACCTGTTGGATGCTACAGGCCCCATGCTAGTGTCTGACTCGGTGATTGCATCAGTGTTCGGCAGTAAGGCTGCGTACGAGGTTGCCAAGCAGGCTATTGAGAAGCTGCAGGGGAAGAAAGATATCCAGCCATTGCCGACACCAGCCTACTGGTACGAGGCCATAACCACTAAGGAGGCGTAATGGCCTTGACCATAACTCTCCTCGGAGAAGGGGCCACATTCAAAGTCGGAGACCTTGAGGTTTGTGTCACCACGGTGCACAGCTCCTCCGATTTTGTGGTGAGGGCGAATGACCAGCTTTTTGCTGTGAATGAAGATTCGTGGGTGACGATAGCTAAGGGGATTCAGCTCCGAGCACCGTTCCCACAAGAGGGGCACCTGCACCGGGTACGTGTGCAGATCGAGGCACCAGACTTTTTTGTAACCAGAACTAGGAGAGCGTAATGCAACAAATGACTTTAGAAAAAAACATCCCTGTGTCCTTTGGCACCATTGAGGGCAACATCTACGGCGGACCATTCCGCCGATACCTGAAGGGCACTCGACGCCTTGTGGGTGTGAAGATGGCAGCGGAGATTGACCACCCGTACGACTTCAAGGTGGACACCGAAGACTTCTCCATACCAGAGCAGTCCGATATGCAGCGAGGCATCCTGTTCGGCCTGCAGGCATTGAGCAAGGGTAATGACGTGTACGCTGGGTGCATGGGCGGAATTGGTCGTACTGGGCTGTACATGGCTTGCATGGCCAAAGTGATGATCCAGTACGCTGAGGCGACTGGGGCGGACTTGCCCGTCCCAAACACCCCAGTGGCGTACGTTCGAGCTCACTACCTTGGGCATGCAGTGGAGACCGCAAGCCAACAGAACTTTGTGGCTCGGTTTGATACCAGTCCCATGTTGGCGTGGTTGGGTCACTACCACCAGCCTCAAGTGCAGACTGTAGAGAAGGTTGTGTACCTAGGGCCTGTCTCGTGGGTCCTACACAGCCTACAAGCCGCTTTCAAAGCCGTGCCCTGACCTACCCCCTACCGGACGGTTTAACCGCCTTAAAACGCGGTTAAATTTATATTTGACAAACTCACTTTTATGATATAATTCATACAAGCAGCGAAACCTAGGAGGGGTAATGAAGCAAAGTTTGAATCAGGACACGCTAGCGTACCAAGTCGGTATGCGGCCAGCCCTGCAACATCGGGACATGAGTGCCTTGCCTTTAGGGCCAGCGGTGGCGGCGATTAAGCGGCTGCTAACTCTGACCAACCTGTACGAGGCTATCGGAGACGCAGGCACAGACACTGAGAAAGTTAGCGGCATCCCTGAGAAGGATGCAGTGATGTTCTACATGCTGAACCATGCCGCTACTCTGGTACGCCAGCGGGTTCACGTGTATGAGCCCCTAGGCAAGTACCTGCCCATCATGGAGGCGTACCACGTGGAACTGGCAGCCAGAGCCTCTCGGATGTTTGCCTACATGCTCCTGATCTGTACCCGTGAATCTCGGCATGACAACTGCGACAAGTCTGGCAGCGCCTATCTGGCCATGACTCACAAGTACGGGGTAGAGGTCACGAACTTCCACAAGACTTTGAAGGGCAACGGTTCGTTGCAAGCAGCCCAGATGTTTCAGGACAAGGCTCCGATCACAACCCTCGGAAAGTACACGAGCTTTCTGTCGGACATCTTCTACCAAGGGAAGTACCCGGGCGGGTACGGAGGCCCAGCATGGGGCGCGGTGGCGGATGTGCTGAGAGACTTCGTGCATGGGAAGATCACGGCAGAGATGATGATGGATACCAGCTTCACCCTGTGCCACAACAACGGCCCGATTTTCAACAAGGGCATGTTGTTCGACTCCTACGGCCACGAGATTTACAAGATTCTGGACGTGCAGCGCAGTGGTCAGATTCCTCAGTTGGTGGCAGACAATCAAGCAGCCGTTAGCTCGGACCCTAAGGTGAAACAGGTGTGGGCTGACTGCTACAAAGTTCTAGGAGACGAGTTCATAGGCCACGTGGACTGGTTCCTCGTGGAAGAGCTTGGAGCTCTGAAGACCTACCCGGACCAAAAGACCAAGCAGATAGCCAAGCACGGGTATCCGTCCAAGTTCAAGGCGAAGAAAGCGGCAGAGGAGGCTAAGGCTGAGCTCAAGGCGGTTGAGGCTCTGAAGGCAATGAAGGCCAATGTGGAAATCTTTCCCGGCCAATTTATCAAGAAAGTTACGAGGTCAGCATGAGCAAACACCATACCCATACCCAGAAACGTGCTGGCACTACAGGCTACGCACGGTGCTTCGAATCTCACAAGCCTCTACCTATCGGGGAGTACTTGATTTATGGAGGTTCCTGTTCCAGCCCAATGGTGTCCAATGCCGATATCTACATTGGGTTTGATCGCAGCATGCGGGAGACTGCTTCACGGTTCCCATGGAACGAGCAGAAAGTGGAGGAGATTCTTTTCTACATCCCAGACATGGGGGTTCCTGCTGACCCTGAGGAATTCAAAAAGATGATTGCATGGATAGCTGTGCAATTAACTGCACTGAAGTTGGTCCATATCGGCTGCATCGGTGGTCATGGTCGTACTGGTACCGTGCTTGCCGCCCTTGTCACCCACATGACCGGGGAGCTGGATTCCATTACCTATGTACGCAAGCACTACTGCGAGAAGGCAGTCGAGTCCCACACACAGGTGAAGTTTCTGAATACGCACTACGGCATCAAAGAGATATCCGGGGCCAAAGAGTACACCGGGGGCCATGGGTCCAAGGACTGGTACGCGGCGAAGGGGTACCCTACTGCGTCGAACCCCTCCCCTCTGGACAAGGTGCCGCAGGCGATACCTAAGGGTAAGCTGACCGCGTACGCGACGAAGAATCCATTGAACATCTGGGGTGAGTCAATTACATTTGTCAAACCTAAAAAACATGATATAATTGACTCAATCCAAGAAGGGGTATAAAAATGGCAATTTCATTCAAAGCAGACAAAGACTACGGGTACAGCCTACTCCCGTTATTCGGGGTGAATCCCTCCCTGATCCAGACGGCTCAGACCGCCGGGGTCACGGTGGACCAATCCAGCCCGGGCACATTCGTAATCAAGTTGGGGGAACTGGTTTACGGCTCAGTGCCCGTAAAGGGCTCCGCTATCAGCTTGGCAAAATCCAAGACCCTTGGACCCGCCTCCAAGGAAGCCTTGCAGTTCCAATTTGAGTCCGCCCTGAAGAAAGCCATCGCAGGAGCAGACACGGCAATGTGGGATGGCCTGTCCGTTAACAAGAACGGGAGTCCTCCCCCACACCCAGCACACGCTACTCCGAAACCGGGCAAGGTTCAGATGACTACTCCCTCGCCTAACCTCACAGGGATTTACCCTAGCGTACCCAAGGCCCCAACGGGGAAGTTCTCTAAGCAGGACCCGTGCCCCTTGTACAAGGCCACCAAGGTGTACACCCCAGTGACCGGGACCACCGGGGGCTCCGTGTACTTCGTGTTGGCCGTGTTTGACGGCCTGAACGTGGCGGCCCGGGTCCAAGGCTCCAAGCTGAGTCTTCGAGCAGAGGGTCCTAACCTTAACGAATTCCAAGAGGCCCTAGAGGACTTCGGCATGGATGCCAAGGGCGGCTACAGCTCCGGCCACTACGATGTGTCGAACACTGGGCTCATGATCAAATCATTGGGGGCCTTGGTAGGTCGCATCGGGTTTGATAGGGTGAAAGAGGTGGCAGACATCTCCAAATTCATTGGGGGACAGTAATGAGCACTATTGATCTGAACGCCCTGCTGGCTTTGTCGGTGGGCGACATTGTGGAGACTCCCAGCCCTCTGGGGGGCCTGTGCACTGAGGCAGCGCTATTCCAAGTGGAGGCCACGGATGGAACCTCAGTGACCTTTCGAGTCATGTGCCATGGCATCTATATGACCAAGGCTGTTCTGAAGAAAACAAAGAAGGGGATTGTATGGATGTAGCAACTAGCCTGAACAAGATCGCGGACACCCTGCAGATCAATATCAACTACGAAGACGGCAAGGTCTCCGGCGTCACCGACATGCTGTACTGCCCACTACCCGGGCTCTCCATTCCAGTGAAACTTACACTCCAAAAGTTCTTTGCGAATGAGACTGTGGGGGTAGTGGCTCACGTGATCGGGAACCTGTACATTGTGGCCTCCCATCTCAACCAGACAGGCGTGGTGAACGTCTTCCTGATTGACGGCAGCCGACTTGAAGTAGTCGGTGTGAGGACCCCCCCAGAGGCGTTGATATCGAAGACCATGGGGATCAAGCAAGTGGTGGCAGCTCTGAGAGGCGCTATCATCAAGTCTTACCTGTGGAAGGACCGCCGTTGGTCCGTATTAAACCTACCGTCATAAGGCATCAATGCTAATCATCTGGACAACTGCGGACGCGCAGTTAATTCGCAAAGTCATAGGGCCGATAGTTGCAAGACAGAAAGTGGATCACCGGGTGGATTCGGACATCTCCAAGATGCCTTTCTTGGCTGACGGAGATGTCTTACTTGCATGTGGAGGCAAGGCCCTAGCCACTCTCCTCAGCCAAGGGCTAGTCCCCAAAGGGCGCACGATAACCAGCCTCCGGGATCGGGCTATCCCTGCCTCCAAGGGGTCTGTGTTCGTTACCTTTGACCCTGTGATGGTGCAGAAAGAGTACGAGCGCCTGCCAGAGATTCAATGGGACGTGCAACTCGCTATCCGCATGCACGCTACAGGCTCCACCAAGCCACCGATAGGCACGTATCGGTACGTGGAGTCCCTGCATGAGATGATCGAACGGATTGACGCTAAGTACGAGGCCACTGGTACGGCAGTGGTAGTCACTGCTGACTTGGAGACCAAGGGCCTAGACGAGTACAACCCTGATGCATGGATCATCGCCTGCTCCTTTACCGACTCCAAGGGCATGGCGGACGTGTTGTACTTCGACAAGGGGGAGGTGCCTACGCGATCTAAGGACCCTTGGCACAATGAAGCCCAGTCCTACTGGGAGGGTTTATGGGATCAGCTTCACTGGATGTTTACCAGCCCCAAGATCACCCTCCGAGGAGCCAACTTCAAGTACGACTCTCGCTGGATATTTCGGAAGTGGGAGATTGATGTCACCAACCTGAAAATGGACACCCTGCTTGTAGGGTCCCTTCTGGACGAGAACAGGTCCAACAGCCTCAAGCTACATGCGAAGGTGTACACCCCCATGGGCGGGTATGAGGACGACATGAAGCAGGAGCTGGCAAGGCTGGGCATCACCATGGGTGAATTGGAAAAGCTGCCCAAGCCTAAGCTTCTGCCCTACGTTGGCGGAGACACCGACGCCACCTACCAAGTAGCGGAGGTGATGAAAGAGGAGCTGGTGAAAGATCGACAGCTTGCCAATTTCTACGTCAAGGTGCTCCACCCATCCTCCAAGGTATTCGAGAAGATGGAGCGTACCGGGGTGTGCCTTGACATCCCCTACTACCACAAACTGCAGGCTGAGTTGGAGACTGAGATTGCTAGGCTTGATGGGCTCATGAAAAAGATGATCCCTCGCAAGCTGGCTATCAAGTACCAAGACAACTTCAGCCTATCCCGTCCAGCGCTCATGCGGGAGTTCCTGTTCACCCCAGCGGGTTTGAACCTAAAAGCCACCCAGTACACAGAGAAGGCTAAGGAGGCCTCCACCGCGATTGACCACTTGCTAACGTTCTCTGACGTGCCCGAGGCTAAGGCGTTTGTGGACCTGCTCAAGGAGAGCAACAGCGCCAGCAAGACCTTGAGCACTTTTGTGGTGGGGTTCCTGAAGCACCTTCGCAGCGATGGGAAGTTTCATCCGTCCTACCGCTTAGCACGCGGTGGCTTTGAGGGAGGCAACAAGGATAGTGGTACCGTCACGGGACGCACCTCCGCGTCGGACCCAGCCGTACAGACTACGCCCAAACATACCAAGTGGAGCAAGAAGCTTCGCCGCGCCATGGTCCCGCCCCCCGGGAAGACCATCCTGCAGATTGACTACTCTCAAGGGGAGTTGAAGATTGCGGCATGCTTGGCGGAGGAGCCTGTGATGCTGCAGGCCTACAAGAATGGGGCGGACCTGCACGCCATTACGGCGGCCCAGATCAACGGCTACAAGTATGAGGATTTCATGCTCCTACCAGACGACCTCCGCGATGAGCTGCGGTCTGGTGGAAAGGCTGGCAACTTCGGCTTGATCTACGGCATGGGTGAGACTGGGTTTATGGACTACGCATTCTCCACCTATGGGGTGAAGTACACCCTCGCGGAGGCGGGTCAAAAGCGGGTAGCATTCTTTGACCTGTACAGCCGCCTTCCCGGGTGGCACAATGAGTACAAGAATATCGCCAAGAGGACCGGGTTTATCCGCTCCCCATTGGGCCGAGTCCGGCACCTACCTCTGATCACTTCTCGTGACCGGGAAGCACAGGCACAAGCTGAGCGTCAAGCGGTTAACAGTCCGGTGCAGTCCTGCTTGTCAGACATGATGCAGTTGGCTATGATCTTGATCGACAAGGAGTACGGGGATCAGGTAGATATGTTCATGATGACTCATGACGCATGCGCTTTCTACGTGCCACTGGGGGATGAGGTTCTCTGGGCTAAACGTCTAAAAGCCATCATGGACAACTTACCTCTGAAGGCTATGTTTGGATGGGATCACCAGTTACAATTCACCACCGACGCAGAGTGCTGCATCCCTGATCCTGAGGGGGTGTTGAGCTTCGCTTACCTCAAGAAGATGAAGGGCCTTTAAGGACTACCATGAGCAACGTTAAGCCACCGCACCTAGCCCCGCAGAATCACAAGGCCTCGTTCACCGGGGTTTCCGTGCGTAAGGCCGGAGACACCGCAGCTCTGATCACCAACGGGGTGGACGCCTCCCCGGAGGACACCTTTGCGGGGTCCTACACTACTCAAGGCAACAATGCGGGGGTGGTCATCATTGAGCCTACGTTCAAGCCGGGGGTCCTTCAAGCTCTGACCACTGCCAACAACATCTTGGCCCAGTGTATTGAGATTATGGAGGTCAACGTTGATGGTACGGGCCACAGCATTGAGCTGATCGAGGGCAAGCCTGAGAACGCGAAAGAAAAGAAGATTCTGGAGGATTTCTTTTCTGAACCCTACCCCAATAAATCCATGGTGGCCATTCGCCGGGAGCTTCGTTCCGACCTTGAGAGCACTGGGAATGGGTACCTTGAGGTGATCAAGAATCTCAAGGGGGAAGTCATGATGCTGAACAACGTGTTCGCAACAGACCTTCGTCTAGTCGTGTTGGACGAACCTGTACAGGTAACCCGCACTCTGTCTCGTGGAGGTGCTGAGATTCCTGTGTCGGTTCGAACCCGGGAACGCCGATACGTGCAATTGATCAACGGGAAGAAGGTGTACTTCAAGGAGTTTCAAGCCTCTCGTGATCTGGATCGAGACACGGGTACTTGGGCTCCGGCAGGGGCTACTCTTCCCATCGAGAAGCGTGCGAGTGAGATATTGCACTTCACCCTTACCAAGGAGGCTAAGACTCCCTACGGCTCTCCACGCTGGATAAATCAGCTCCCATCTATCCTTGGCTCTCGTAAGGCTGAAGAGTTCAACCTAGAGTTCTTTGATTCTGGAGGCCTACCACCCGTCTTGGTGGTGGTGCAAGGGGGTTACCTAGGGGATGGCGTGAAAGATTCCTTGCAGGCCCATCTAAGCGGTTCTGGGAGCAAGCATCGGGCAGCCATCGTGGAAGCCATCTCCTCCTCAGGGTCCTTGGATTCTGCAGGCTCTGTGAAAGTGACACTGGAGCGCTTCGGAGCGGAGCGTATGCAAGACGCCATGTTCCAGCAGTACGACAAGAATGCAGAGGACCACGTTCGTGCGTCCTTCAGGCTTCCGCCTCTGTTCACAGGACGCGCACAGGACTACAACTTTGCCACGGCCCTGACCGGGTACATGACTGCCGAGGCTCAGGTGTTCGCACCAGAGCGGGTTGAGTTCGATGAGCGGATGCGCTGGATCGTGAAGGCGCTTGGAGTGAAGAGCTACGAGTTCAAGTCCAAGCCCATGGTCCTGACCAACGTGGACAATCAGTTGAAGGGCCTCCAGATGGCTATCACGGCTAAGGTGGTGAGCAACGAAAGTGCCGTGAAGGAGCTAAACACTCTGACTGGACTGCACTTGGAAGAGTCCGACGAGCCTGAGATGCCGCCAATCGTGCCCGGTGCTCCAAGTAATCCTGCTCAAGTCCAAGACCCAGACCTAGAGGATGACTCCGAACCCAAGCCTAAGGTGCCTGCCGGGGCTGTGAAGCCTCCAGCGGACCCAGTGGCTGTCAATGCTCGGAAGAGTGCTTCTGTGGGGCTGGTGCAGCTTGCAGATCAGTGGGCTAACGCCTTGGGCCTCTCGGGGCCTTGCCTCTTGACTCCCAAGGAGATTATTGTGGTGAAGGGCGAGGTCTCTGCCCTTGAATCAGAGGACCTGAAGATGTTCACCGAAATCATGGCCTCTAAGAACATGGTGGGCGTGCAAGCTGACTTCGAAGGCCTCTCCCAGCTTTGTGGTGTTGCGCATGGCATGGCTAGCTAAGACCCCCAAAGAGACTACTCATGGTAAAACCATCAGCCTTTTTGGCTTTAGAGGCTTCGTTGTCGCTGCGGATGTCTACCGCCTTGGAGGCCCTAACCTCCAAGGTTTACAAGGCTGCGCAGGCGGCCATTGAGGACGGAAACTGGGAAGAGGCAGAGGGGTTAGTACGCGGCCTGAAGCTGTCCTCAGTGTTCTCTGAGAATGAGGAGTACATCAGGTACATCAGTAAGGTGGCCATTCTGTTCGGAGCTAGCCGGGTCACTAGCACTCCCGGCACGTCCGCAGTGGGCCTCGGGTTCGAGAGCAGCGCTATTCGCCAGTGGGTAGAGTCTTTCAGGCTTGGCATTGAGTACAACTTACAGGAGCGTCTGATTGCCACCGGATTGCAGCTAATTGCACAAGCCAAAGAGAAGGCATCAGCCCCGGAAGAAAAGTTCGCAATCATTCTCAAGGCTGACTCGGACTACTTGGGCTCGGTACTGAAGGCAGCCAAGAAGCCCAGTGCCCTACTACCCTTCGCCAGCTTCATGACCGCCGAGGGGTCCGCCCTGTTTAACGTAGCTTCCAGTCTTCACACCTCGCGCCTGTCTGCCTTCGGGTACACCGCTGAGGCTGAGTACCTTGGGATCACTACCTACCAGATCAACGAGCAGCTAGATGGGCGCACCTGCCCGGTGTGTTCTCTGATGCACAAGAAGACTTTCAAGGTGTCTGACGCCCGGGCCTTACTGGACACGGTTATTCGAACCCAAGACCCGGATGAGCTGAAGAGCTTGCAGCCGTGGCCTAGCCAGTCCTCTCAGGCCCTTGCAGAGATGAGCACCCTGACTGAATCAGAGCTAGTGTCTCGCGGATGGCATGTCCCGCCATTCCACCCAAGATGTCGTGGGCTCCTCTCCAAAGTGGGCACCGTCCCAGCCCTTTCCGCCTTAGCGACTACCACCACCCCTGCGGAGAAGTACGTTTCCACCAAGGAAGACTTCCTCCAATTGGGTATCAACCTTTCCAACCACAAGATAGGCATATGGAACACTCTAATTCAAACATCACCAGCCGAACTCATAGCCAATCTCACGGGCTCCACCTCGGATCAACTACTGGTCGAATCTCAGGCACCCAACCCTCAGAAAGCAATCGGCCTAAGCAATCTGACAGTGACTCGAACGGGAGTCAACGTAGAGCTCCAGAGCACAGCATTCGGATCGAAGCATCCAGTAGTTCAGGATTACTACTTTCGCAAAAACCAGAGCCTCTACGTTGGCTTGATTAAGCTACACAAGGACGATGTTGGGATTGGCAAGAAGTTACTGAAGGCCCTCTTCCGAACCGCCAAGTCCACTTCCATGAAGTCCATTCAAATGGTGGCTGACGACGACATCAGCGGCTACGCATGGGCTAAGTACGGATTCAGTCTCAGCCCTCGCCAGTGGGGCCTCGTGAAGGCTCAGATTAAGCGCTCTGTCGAGAAGATGGCAGCGGTAACCTCAGCCTCTCCGGTGGAGCAGAAAGCTGTCTCCCTGATCTTGGATTCAAACGACCCGAAGAACATCTTTGCCTTGGCGGACCTGAAGTTAGGGAAGGCCCTGCTGTCCGACACCACATGGGCCGGGACTCTTGATTTTGATGATGCCGAGTCTGTTACTCGATTTATAGCCGCGATGGGGAAGTGATGCCTACCATTTCAGTTTCTGGAAGTCCCAAGTCCTCCTCGAAGGCTCATGCTCCGATCCTAGCGGGGGCGAAGTTCAAGGGAACCCCCGCGTATGAGGTGGCTTTAAAGCGACTGGTTGCCCTAGGGCTATCCATTGAGGAGGCTACCTCGTTGCTAGGCTAGGTCGCACACAACTGGATTACAGCCATATAATTGGGCCGGACTAATTCCCGGCCCTTTTTTATTTGTGGAGCGCGTATGCCAACTCATCAAGCAGTCTTCAAAACCGTAGAAGAGGACAAGCGCCTCGTGTTCGCAGAGGTCTATGCCCCCATGCGCCCAGACTCGGACAAGGAGTTTATGCGCCCTCTGGAGATTGAGAAGATGGCTCATGGGTTCCTGCGCTCCATGAAGCTGGACTCCGTGGACTCTCAGCACGATAACGTCATGGTGGAGGGTTGCTGCGTGGTTGAATCTTTCATCGCCCGGAAAGGGGACCCAGACTTCATCGAAGGTGCATGGGTTGTCGGCATGCACATCGACAACGATGATATGTGGGGTAAGGTGAAGAAAGGGGAAATCAATGGCTTCAGTATCGAGGCCATGGTTATCAAAGACGCCCAGACTGTGGAGATGGACATTCCGCCCGTCCTCTCGGGTCTCACTCAGAAGGCAGAAGACCACACGCATGACTTCCTTGTGGCGTATGACAAGGACGGGACGTTCCTTGGCGGGAAGACTACCGTGACCAATGATCACTTCCACACCATCAAGCGCGGTACCGTGACTGAGGACGCAGACGGGCACAGCCACCGCTTCTCTCACGTCGAGGAATTGTCCATACGCTAAGTTGTGGTACATTTCGTCTCAGTGCAATTAATTTCAAAAGAAGTTGTTGCAGCGAGAAATAGGTTCTGATAAAGTCCAGCCATCAATTCACACGGGATCACTAAGTGCCGACTCTTACGTTCAAAGCTACCGAGATGAAAGACGCCAAAGTGCAGATCATCTCCCTCGTTGACCGTGCGGCCACTCGTATCCCGTTCAAGGTCATCAAGCAGGAGAAACCCATGAGCGTACTCAAACATCTCGACCTCGCATCCGTTTTCAAAAAAGAGAAAGTGGTAGCTAGTCCAGAAATCACCGGGGTAATTACCCTGAAGTCCGAGGCATTTGAATCCGTCAAGGGTCAAATCGCTGAGGCAGGCTTCTCTGTTGAGAAGGCCGATGAGCTGGAAGACGGCTCGGTGGTCTTTGGTCAGGGCGAGGGTGTGGCTGAGGGTCACGTCCTGATCCGCCTGTCTGAGCACGCTGTCATGGCTGTGAAAAGCTTCTCCCCCTACAACATCTCTATGAGCATGTCGGACGGCACCTCCTTTGCCGAGTCCTGCAAAGCTCAAGGCTTCTACCCCGGCGTAGGCACCATGGTGGACGTGCTCCGCTCTGGCGTACTGCAGTTGGCTGAGAAGTCTGACAATCCTCAGTCTGCCTCGGTTCAAGTCGGCAAGATGTTTGACGAAGCCAAGCAGTACGCTATGGCCATGGTCTCCGGTCTACCCTCCAAAGCCTTCAAGCTGGAGAGCATCGTGTATGAAGGCCCAGCCACAGTCGAGAAGACTGAAGCCGAGCTGGCTGCTGAGGCTGAAGAGGTGCTGAAGGCCTCCATGTCTGATGCAGAGAAGACCCACATGGCTACCTTGAGCGGCAAGGCCAAAATGGATTTCATGACTATGAGCAGCGAAGACCGCGCCAAAGCCATGAAGCCTATGGACACAAAGAAATCTGACGTTGCAGACCCCGCTGCAGACGCTGGCACAGCCCCCGCTGCTGACGCCACTCAGAACGCCACCGCTGCCCCCGTGGCTGCCGTGGCTGCCGTGACCTCTGAAGCAGTTGCCGAAATGGTCAGTAAGCAGATTGAGGAAATGGCCTCAAAAATGGAATCCATGCTGACTTCCCTCACCGGAAGTTTGGCTAGCGTAGGTGACACCGTGAAAGCGTTGTCTTCTCGCGTGGACACTGCAGAGGGCGTGGCTAAGGCCGCATCCGAAGCTGTGTCTGGGACAGTTGTGTTGGGTAGTGAAGTTGGGGACTCCGCGCAAGTTACCAAGTCCGAAGCACGTTCGTCTGGTCGGGAAATCGACACAGCGTACTTGCCTCGCGGCCTCCGTAATAGCACTGGTCGCCGCTAAGTCTTAATCAATCTCTTTTTCTAGGAGTATCAAATGCAGAACCAAGCCCTCGTGAAAAAGGCTGATCTGGCACTAGCGGACCTGTCGGCAAACGGCGGTCTCTTGTTGCCCGAGCAGACCGATTCGTTTATCCAAACCCTGATGGACAGCCCAACCATCATCAATGCGGCCCGTGTGGTCACCATGAATGCCCCCCAAAAGAAGATCAACAAGATCGGCTTTGGCTCTCGCATTCTGCGTGCGGCTGTCAGCGGTACTGAGTTGGCTGATGCTGACCGCGCCCGTCCTGACTTGGGCAACATCATGATGACTACCAAGGAAGTCATTGCTGAAATCCACATTCCTTACGATGTGTTTGAGGACAACATCGAAGGCGGCAACATCAACGCCCCCATGGGCTCGTCCGCTGGCGGTCTGCATGACACCATCCTGACTCTCGTGGGTCAGCGTGTTGCTCTGGACTTGGAAGAACTCGCTTTGTTGGGTGACACCTCGTCTGGTGACTCCTACTTGGCCCTGTGCGATGGCTTCCTGAAGCGTGCTTCTGTTCGTGTGTTGAACGCTCAAGGCGCAACCATCAGCAAGGACATCTTCAAGGCCGCCGTTAAGACCATGCCAGACAAGTACCTGCGCGTCCGTAGTGACAACCAGTTCTTCGTCTCCGTGGACAACGAAACCGAATACCGTGACACCATCGCTAACCGCGTGACTGGTCTGGGTGACTCGGCTCTCGTGTCGGCCAACAGCCTGTCCGTGTTCGGCTCTGCCGTGAACGCTGCGCCTCTGATGCCTAACTCTCGTGGCATCTATACCAACCCCAAGAACTTGGTGTTCGGTATCCAGCGCAAAGTGAACATCGAGTACGACAAGAACATTCGTGCCCGTAAGTTCATCGTGGTGGTCACCGCTCGTGTGGACTTCCAAGTGGAAGAGGCCGACGCGATTGTTCAGATCACCAACATGACCTAAGGGTCTGTGGACTGAGTTGATCCTTGAGGGGGCTGGTGTTATGCTAGTCCCCTCTTCTTTTTTAGTACTTTTTTGTGATGGAGACCGACATGACTGATACCGTTGAAATTTCTTTGGTGGGTGCGAAGACCTACGGCACACTGACTCGCGTATTTGAGCAGGACCGCAGCTACCCTGTGACGCATAGCGCATGGGCAGAGCTGAAGAAAGAAAAGAACATCGCCACCGGGGCCAAGCTTTTCTGCTTGACCGCAGACTTGCCCCCTAAGGTGGACACCTCTCGCGGCGACATGCAGGCCTCTGATCTGCGCGATTCCGGCCTCTCTGGTGAGGTGGATACGGGTGCCGTGGAGCACACATTGGACAGCATTGCTGCACTGGATGAAGTCGAGGCTGCCCGTCTGGCTGCTGAAGAGGCAGAGATTGAGCGCCAATTGGCTGAGGGCGAATCCACTGGTGAAACGACCCCTACAACTGAGGGCGACACAGCTACCACCACTGCTCCCAAGAAGGTAACTCTGGGCGGCAAGGGTAGCAAGCCAGTCACGGTGTAAGCATGGCATTCCCCCTATTGGTTTCAGTGTCGGACGCCCTTGAAGCCATGGGGCAGAATCCAGACTTGATGGAGGAGTCCACTCCAGCCATCGCCAGCGCCATCGTCAGGGCAACTCTGAAGCTGGAGACCGTCCTCAAGACGTGCCTCCGGCCTCAGTCCCGGGTTGACACCTTCTACGTCAGTGGGCTGGATGGGTCCCCGATCAACACCCGGTACAAGCTGCGCCTGACCAACGGCGTGGTTGCCGCCGACCCTGCAGTGTCGGTGAGTCTCATAGACTCCAACGGGCGCGAAGAGTCTATGACTTCGGGCTTCTCTGTGGATTACGACAAGGGAATAGTTTCTGTGGTGGCCAGCACCTTTGCAGAGCCTCAGGTCCTGCGTGGCCGCGTAGGCTCCACCACCGACTACCTTTTAGGTAAGCATATCCGTGTGGCTTACAGCTCCGGGTTTGACTCCCAAGAGAAGACCCCCATGGAAGTGCAGCAAGCTATCCTGTGCTTGGTGCCATCTATGTTGCTCAGCACCAGTCAAGCCGTGACTGACCCTAAGCAACAACAGGCCGCAGCCTCCAAGTCTGCTTCCTTGGACGCCCTGAGCACCGACATGGTGTCCTTGTACCTGCGCTTGGTGGGTAACGTCCTGAAGCCTGTCAGCTCCATACTCGTGGAGTAGCATGCGCCTACAAGTCTCTCTGGACGGCCTTGAAGGGGTCTTATCCGTCTTAGAAGGGGCTGGGCTGGATGACGCCCTGCGGGAGGCTGTAACCGAGTCTACGGCCCTCCTATTGAACCGTACACGAACCCGGTTCCTAGATCAGGTATCTCCAGATGGGGTTGCATGGGACCCATCCTTCGCCGCCTTTAAGCGATCCTTCTCTGGGCGGGGTGGTGGTACCCTGTTTGATACGGGTACTCTGTTTCACAGCATTCAGCTATTCAGCGTCAGTCCCTTGGAGGGCGCGATAGGTACCGATGTGCCCTACGCAAAGTCGCACCAGCTTGGAATAGGTCAAGAGCGCCGGGAGTTCCTTGGCTTCAGCGCCGCCGATTCAGACTTGGCCCTGAAGGTGTTTTTTAAGAAAATTTCAGAGGCCCTTGAATCATGAATTACGTCTCCCCTTGCGCCTTAGACCTAGAGGCCAAAGTTAGATCAGTAGCAGCCTTGACTGGCAAGACCGTCAAGGTTCTGTCCGTGGACGATCTTGTGGCGTCCATGACCACTGCGGTGAAGCCTGTGGCTGGGGTCCTTTACGAAGGGTCAAGGCCTGCAGCCTCCGACGCTGGGAAGCAGGTCGTCATAAGCGCGGAAGTCGTCTTCTCCATCCTGCTCCTCTGTGAGACCTCCGTGGTATCCAAGCAGGTGGATATGACCACGGTGGCTCACAAGCTTCTGGATTCCATTCGTACGGCCATTCATGGGACCCGATCCCCCACTGGCCATGCTTGGAAGTGGCAGTTAGAGGCCCCTGCAGCTCAGAAGGGTACTTCTCAGCTATGGGTGCAACGGTGGACCACCGCCGCCCAACTGGTTCCAGTGAAATCCGACTAGTGCAATTAATTGCAAACAGCGGTTTGATCTGGTAGAGTCCACCTGTCCTCAATCTTAAACCCCTATTTTTTAGGAGATTTTCATGCCCTTGAATACCCTTCCTCAATCTCACGCCCTGTTGGCGAATCCTCAGTTGCTGCGTGCCGCTCTGCAAGAAATGCAAGGCGCACAAGTTGAAGTGATCGACGGCGTAGCCGCTGGCACCAACATGCCCGTGGCTTTGATCCGTCCTGAAGACACGATCATCCAAGCTATCGTGCTGGCCGACACTTGGGCACCCCCCGTCAGTGACCGCGCCAACATCACTATCCAGCCAGTGAAGGCCACCGCCACATTCACCATCTCGGGTAACCCAGTAGCGGGTGAGACTCTCACCATCGAAGGTAGCACCTACACATGGCGTGCCGTGCCTACCAAGGCTAACGATGTCCTGATTTCTGCAGGCAACAACAACGCAATGGCCGCATCTTTGGCTGCAGCCATCAATGCCTACGAGAACCGCTACGAGTCTCAACTGAATGGTGACGGCCAACGTCAATCCGCAGTGGTGGCTTCGGTAGCAGCCAACGTGGTTACCTTGACTGCAACCGTGGAAGGTCCCGGCAACGCCATTCAAGTGACTGGTACCGTTACGGTTCTGGCTGCTGCAGGCACCAACACTGGCACTGCAACCCTGACCCCCGTCAGCGTGGTGGCGACTAACACTGCCGTAATCAACGGCGTGACTTTCACTGCTTCTGCGACACCCACAGGTGACGTTCAGTTCTACACCCGCGCAGCCGCTCCCGCATTCCCCGGTGGTGGCGCAGCGGGTTCAGACTTGGCTTGCGGCCAGTACCTCGCCAAGCTGATCAACGCCTACCAGTTCAAGTTCGGCACTTTGGATGTGGTGGCTACTGCTCACCCAACCACTGGTGTGGTGACTCTGAGCCATATGTCCCCTGCCACTGGTAACGCCATTGCAGTGGCCGAAGCTTGCACCAACGTTGGGGTGTCTGGCGCTTTTCTGGCTGGCGGCACTAACACTGGTGCCATCCGCTCCACCACCAACTTGGCCGCCGCCACGTTGATCCTCTTCTGGACCAACAAGAAGTAATTAACTCTCGGGGGGCCTAGCGCCCCTCTGCACTCATCTTTTTAGGAGAATCATCATGGCATGGGACAATACTGACTACTACTTTTCTGGACAGGGCGTTGTGCTTATTGGCATGCGCGATGCGGCTGGCAACCCTGCAGGCCTAGTGCCCGTGGGCAACGTGTCGGACCTGAAGATCACCGTGGCTACCTCGGTCATCGAGCACAAAGAGTCGAAGACTGGCGCACGCGCTATCGACTTGCGCATGACCACTGAAACCAAGGCTAACTTGAGCATGACCGTGGAGCACTTTGACTCCAATGGTTTGGCTATCGCCCTTCGCGGTAGCAGCACTGAGCGCCCCTCCACTGCGGTAGTGGGTGAGGTTCACAAGATTTACTTTGGCAAGGTCACACCTCTGGGTGCCTTGGGCGTATCCGCTGTTGCCGTTCGTCGTGGGGCTCAAGCCCTGACCGCGTTCACGAACAACGCTACCCCCTACGACTTCAAGGTGAACCCTGAGGGCGGGTCCATCATGTTCAACGATGGTGCTGTCACTCCAATTTCCACGAACGGTACCGTGGGTGGCGTGGTTCCTACCGCAGTTGTGGTCGGCGCTACTACCTCCGTCACCGTGGCTAACACCGCTGTGGCTGGCAGCCGCGTGGCCTTGGCTGGCTTCTCTGGTGCGGATGCAGCCTACCTGAACGGAAAAACCCACCTCGTGGTGTCTGCCACCCCCACTGGTGTGGTTCTGGCTACCAACACTTTTGGTCGCACAATCACCATAGGCACGCCTCTGGCAGTGTTTGATGGTGCAGCTCTGGCAGTGGATTACACCCACATCAGTCAGTTCATCGTGAACCCATTGGTGTACGGTTCTCAAGAGCGCTGGATGCGCTTCGAGGGTCTGAACACTGCGGACAACAACAACCCAGTGGTTGTGGACATCTTCCGATTCCTGACCGATCCTCTGAAGGAAATGGCGTTGATTGGTGATACCATCAACAACTTCGCCTTGGAAGGAAACGTGTTGGCAGACGCTGGCCGTGCTGACGGAAGCAAGTTCTTCCGCCAGATGATGGTTCGCTAACTGCTAACGTCATGAGTAAAGGGGCTTCGGCCCCTTTGTTGTTTAGGTTTATAGGAGATGTGTTGTGTCTAAAATTGTGCTGAGTGATCTGATCGCCGTGACTACGAATGTGGAAATTGCTCCCGGTAAAGAGCTACCCATCCGAGCCCTTACTTTGAACGAGATAGCCCAGTTGGTCATCTCCTACCGTGAAGCAGCCATAAACCTGTTTAACGAAGCAAAGTCCGAAGTACCTAACTACCCCCTAGTCTTAGCTGCTCTGCCCCTCCTAGTGGCGGATATCATCGCCTACGGGGCTGATCTGGAAGACCAGAAAGACACCATCCTCAAATTGGCCCCGGGAACCCAGATTCAGTTGCTCGAAGCGATTTGGTCCATCTCGGTGCCTGACGCAAAAAAGCTGCTAGAGTCGCTATCAAAATTGATGGAACAGGTCAAGCGGCTCGCACCCTCGGAAAATCCGGTTCCCCAAAACTCCCAAAGCACCTCGCAAAGCTGACCCCAGTAGAGCGGTTCCACTATGAGCTGGTGGAGTGCGTGGATGCCCTAGTGGGCGCTGGGCACTCCTATGACGCCATCCTTAGGTACCCCATGCCTAGGGTTCAAGCCTTCTTAGAGATGGCTCACAAACGTAGTGCCCGGGACCTCCGGGACCTAGCCTATACGATGCGTAGCGTGTATCATGCGGATGGGAAAGACTTCACCAAATACATGGAATCATTGGACTGATTATGGCAACGAATAATCTGCAGATAGTCATCTCCGCCGTAAACACGGTTGGGAAAACCCTGACGGATATTCGGAGGGACTTTTCTCAAACCAAGGAAGCCATAGCCGGAGTCGGTGGGGTGAACCTTGGCGGCTTAGAGAAGCAGCTAGGGGGCCTCGGAGCTAACGCCAAGGCCGCAGCCGCTACCATGGGGGGCCTCAAGGATACTGCCTCTCAACTGGAGGGGGCTTTCGCAGGTGCGGTTAGGGGCGCTAAGTTCCTAGCCGGGGGCTTCCTTGCCATTCAGGCCGTGGGCTTTGTCAAGAGTCTGGCTGACGTTGCAGCTCGGGCTGAGACTCTCGACATTGTTCTGGGGGTCGTAGGTAAGAACGCAGGGTACACGCGGGACGAACTCACTAAAGCGGACAAGGCGGTTCAGCGACTCGGCATCACCGCAGACGCTAGCCGGGAGTCTCTGACCCGTCTGTTGCAGGCTAAGATACCCTTGGACTTCGCGGCACCCTTCGCACGGGCCGCCCAAGACTTGGCCGTGGTGTCTGGGGAGGGCTCTTCCGAGACCATGCAGCGGTTGGTCACCAACGTCCAACAGATGGATACCCAAGGCCTGAAGTTCATGGGCCTGATCGTGGATCGGGAGGCTGCGCTGGCTAGAGCCGCAGCTTTGGCTGGCAGGGAGCTGACCAAGACTGAGCAAGTAATCGCGTTCGGTAATGCCACCTTGGCCGCTGCCGCAGGTCTTACCGGGACCTATGAGGCCTCCATGTCTAGCGCCGGGAAGCAGCTTAGCTCCCTGCCTCGGATCATCAAGGAAATTCAACTCTCTATCGGGAACTTGCTACTTCCCGCGTATGCCGCACTGGTGCAGGCCACAGGGGATATCCTCAAGGCCATCAACTCGATGATGAACACCTTTGCCGGGGTGAAAAGCGCGACAGGGGACTCCGCCACAGGGATGTTCACTCTTGCGGACGCAATCACTTCGGTGTCCGGGAAGATCGTGGACTTCATCAAATGGATGGAGAGGAACAAAAACATCATCCTGTTGGTAGTGGATGCATTGCAATTACTTGCAACAGCTTGGGTAGCCCTAAAGGTAATCGGGGTAGTCACATCCCTGATCACCGGGGCTATCGCGGCATTCGGGGTGGTGAGCGGGGCCGTGGCCACGTTTACGGGGTTGCTGGCCCTAGGGACTGGCGGCCTCGTGGCATTCATCGGGACCCTAGCTACCCTCTTCGCACCTGTGACCTTGGCTGTGGCCGCTATAGCTGCGCTGGGTTTCGGAGCCTACAAGCTCTATGAGTACTTCAACAAGTCCAAGGATGCCATCCCATCGGATACGATCTTGGATGGGGCTGCAGCGTTCAAGGCATATTCCAAGGCCATGGAAGAGTCCACTGCGGTCTCTATTCGGCTCAAGAAAGTAAGTGAAGAATTGCGGGACGTGCAGTCCAAGGAATTCGGGGCCACTACGGATGCTCAGAAGGCACAGCTTGCCGCGCAGAAGGCCCAGCTCACTGCAGAGCAGAAAGACTTGTCTGAGCAGCGTAAGGTTCTGGACGCCCAGCTCAAGAAAGCAGGGGAGGCTCTCGACAAGGCTCCCGGTAATGAGGGCCTAAAGAAGCAGCGAGAGGACTTGGAGAAGGCCGACGCGGCAAAGAGGGCTTCCGACATCGCTGACGCCGCTAGGATTCAAGCGCGTACTGATGCCTTGAAGGCAATCGGGATTGATGTTGGGGTCATCGCCACGGGTATAGACGAGAAGACGAATACCATCCTGAACGGCATTGAGTCCGGTCTTACTGGCCTGACCAAGGGTACTGACGAAGCACGCAGGACCATGACCCTACTCCTCGTGGAGTACAACAAGCTGGCCAATGACATCTCTTCGCCTGAGGCCCTTGCACGATTCAACGCATTGTCAGCAGCGCTGTCTGGCAAGAACACTGAGCTGGGACTGCCCAGCATAGACGCCACCCTTAATGCTGGCAAGGCTACCGCCGCCGCTCAGCTCAAGGAACGTCAAGCCGTCAATAAAGCCGGGAATGCCCAAATCATTGCCCAGAGAAAGGCACATGCTGCAGCGGTAGTGGCACTTACCGCCCAGACTGCCAAGGAGGAGAACTCCCTGAGCCGCATCGCTGTGGCCGAGGCTGCAGCCATCAATGAGAATGCCTATGCAGATAACCTGATATCAGCGTCTGAGTACTATGCCCGTAAGCGGGACCTTGCCAAGCGTGAATCCGCTTTGGAGCTGAAGGACATCGCTGCAGACTTGAAGAAAGCCGAATCTGCTCCTAGCGGGACTCAGGCTGAGCGGGACTCCAAGAAAGCGGAAATCCAAGCCCTGTCTGCTAGACGCCAAGAGGTTCTAGCCCGGGAGACTGGGGTTGAAAGAGCCACGCTCCGGGAGCAAGAGAATCAGCGCAAGGATGTCGAACTTCGAGTGGCACAGCTAAAGCGAGACCTCCTATCCACCAGTGTGGACCGGGAGGCCGCCGCCATAGCCACTCTGAATGCTCAGTACGAAGAGAAGATTCGTAAGGCTGGTAGCACAGATGAGGCTGCAGCACTTCGCTCGTTGCAAGTCCGGGACGTTGAGGCTTTGAAGCTATCGCAGGCTAATGAGCTTCTGACCAAGCGCATATCGCTGGAGACCAGCCTACTGGACCTCACAGAGGCCACGGTCAACTTGCAGCGCCGCTCCTCCGCCCTGACCAGCAATCAGGCGGAAGACATTCGTAATCGGTTGATCCTTGCTCGGGTTGAGCTACTACGCAGGCAGCAAGCTGCTCAGCAGGCCATCTACGATCAGAACAAGGACAACAAGGACAACGCCACCACTGCGGCTGATGCTCAGGCACAGGTCCTGCAGTTCGAGACCCAGATCGCCCAGTTGAAGGGCAGTCTGAAGGACTTTGGCGACACCTTGCAACAGGTGTTCACCGACAGTCTGTCCTCCGGCATTGAGAAGCTGCTTGACGGCACTCAGAACATCGGACAGGTGCTCAAGGGAGTGCAGAACGATCTGATCAAGTCTGTGAACCAGAACATCAGCCGCAACCTCGCAGAGACCGCCGCTGGGGCACTCACCAGTGCATCCTCCAAGGATGGGGGCGGTGGCATCTTTGCATCCTTGGGTTCCTTGTTCTCCGGCCAAAAGACCAAGACCCGGGGCGAGAAGCCTACCGATCCTCTCTTCGTTAACGTGGTGAAGGGCCTACCCGCTGCGCCCGGGGCTGCAGGTGGCGCAGGTGGTGCCGGGGGTGACGGCGCTGGCATTAACTTGGAGGCTGCCGCCCAAGACCCTGCAGGCACCGCGCTGGCCTACATCAAGGAGCAGGCTGGGGAGGCCTTCAAGGGCTTCGAAGACGTGTCCAGAGAGGCTCTAAGCAGCGTTGGTGCAGTCTTCCAAGGTGTTGGTGGTACGGTCTTTGATTCCATCAAGGGGTTGGGCACTGGCATCGGGGAAGCCTTCTCTGGTATCAGCGAGTCCCTGACGGCTGAGGGTGGCGGCATCTCTGGTCTGTTCTCTTCCATGTCCGAGTCTCTGTCTGGGGTGTTCTCCAGCTTATCTGGGCAGGCTAGCGGTGGGGGCCTTGGATTAGGCGAGTTGGCCAGTTCCCTAGGCAACACCCTAACCAGCATTTTTAGTAGCCTTACAAGCAGTTCTGGTGGCTCTGGTGGGGGTGATGGTGGAGTGGGTAGCCTGTTCAATCTCGCTGCTTCATTCTTTGCTGAAGGCGGCCCGATCAACGGCCCCGGCACAGGCACCAGTGACAGTGTTCCCATCTGGGGTTCCGCTGGTGAGTACGTGGTGAATGCCAAGTCAACCGCTGCATGGCTACCGTTCCTGAACGCAATCAACTTCGGGAAGATGACTCCCAGTGCGGTCAACTTCCCCGGGCGTACTCACTTCGCATCCGGGGGCTCAGTCATGCCAGCTCGGGGGTCCCCAGTGCAATCAATTGCACAAGGTCAAAGGCCGAGTGTTACCGTGGTGCAGAACATCACAACCCCTGACGCAAACAGTTTCCGTAAATCTCAAGCCCAACTGCAGGAAGAGGCTATGCGCTCTGCAGATCGCGCCACATCTAGGAATTCGTAATGCCAGATTCACTATTTAATAACGTTACCCTGTTGATCAAGGGTACGGCCTACGACGACAACCAGACTCGGGACCACTCCAAGTTCTACATGGCCGCCCCCCAAAAGCAGGGGGCTGTGTCAGAGAGCAGCGTAGTGCTTCAGTGGGACCCTACATGGGCGGATACCAGTATTGGGATGTCCGGGAACCCACCAACTCAGATTAACGTACCGCTCTGCCCTGTCAACGGTGTGGCGTCCCGCACGTTCCCGGCCACGGGCCACCACACCCACGAGCTGTTCGTGAACTGCGAGAGCTGGAATAACTACGCCATAGCCTCTTGCTGTGACGAGAACCTGACGAACGGATGGGTGCTAAGCCTGACCTCCAACGGGAATGTGCGATTCAGGACTTTTGGGTACGGCAACGATCTGACCATTACTACGGACTGGGAGTTCCAAGCGTGGACGTGGACTCACATCGCCATCATCCGAACCACGCAAGGCGGGCGCTTCGGATTCCGGCTGATGGTAGACCGCCAGATGACTCCGTTCATAGAGGACAGTCTGGCCAACCCATACGTGCCGTACACCGCTACCCCGTTAGTCATTGGTGCCGCTGGGACCATGCAGCGGATGATCGGAAACTTCTGTCAGTACCGGATCACCGATGGTGCTGAGCGGTATGCAACCCCACCCCCAGCCTCAATCTACACAACGGCATTCCCCGGTCTGGATGATTGGCCAGCACCTCCGGCATTTACTCCACCAGCCAGCCCTACTGGATTAGTTGGCTGGGGCGTCGGTTGGGGTGGAATTCGCAACGGGTACTTCGCCCGAGAGAACAGCCCAATAAACGCGTTCTGGGATCAGTCGGTAGATGGCACCGCCATGTGCTTTGGCCCAACAGGGCCGTTTACTACGTTCACATGGACGACCTCATGGTCCGCAGGGGCTCTGGCTAATCCCTTTGCGAATCCAAACACCATAGTTGCAGATGTGGCAGGCGCTAGGATCGTATCCATAAACGAGGCAGCCTTCCCATCTGGTCTTCAGGTCGCAACCATCAATACGTTCTACGATGGGCAGCCGAGTAACACCCTGACCATCAGTAAGAGTGGGTCTGGGCTAACCTTAACCTCTCAGCCGTTTACCCCTCAACCCCCCGTGGTGCTCCCAACCTCCCGTGTGTTGTACACGTGGGGTGAGAGCTCTTCCGGGGAGACTGGGCAGGGGGGCACGGTGGATGTCTTGTCCCCCACGCAGGTGGCAGGGGCTTGGATTGCTCTAAGCATGGGGATTAATCACTCCCTAGCGGTAGCTGTTGATGGCACTCTGTGGGCTTGGGGAGATAACAACTACGGTCAGTGCGGCACCCCTGCAGTGTCCCCTTTTCGGCGCACCTCCCCAACCCAAGTTGGGACGGACACAGATTGGTCCAAAGTGGCAGCCGGGAACGGCTACTCTCTTGCCATCAAGGCTAACGGAGCCCTATACGGATTCGGATTTAACGTCGGTGGTCGGATGGCCGGGATCGCTAGCGGGACAACCCCTCTTCTGATACACGCAGGTCCATGGGCCAAGGTTATTTCTGCCTATGACATTACCGTTGGTCTCAGAACTAACGGGACGCTGTGGAGCACGGGCGGTAACGGAAGCGGCGAACTAGGGATATACAACGACTACTCCCAAAAGACTTCGTTTACGGCTGAGTCCCGAGGGTACACAGACTGGGTAGACCTATGTACCACGGGTCAATCTGGGGGCAGCATCTTCGCCATGCGATCAGGTGGAGCTCTGTACTACACCGGGAGCCCCTACCTTGACGGCGTGGCGGGGGCTTTAGATGAGGCGAGGTACAACCTATCAGCTCCGGGTCCATGGCTGCACGTTCGCACGAACGGAGAAGACGTACTGGGTGTCAAAACTGATGGTACCTTGTGGGCTTGGGGGGAGAACGCTTACGGGAAACTTGGCAACGGGACCACCACCCCCAACATAAGTACCCCTACTCAGGTAGGCACGGCTACGAATTGGGTTATGGTGGCTGTGGCTGGGCAAAATGCGGCGGCCATCAACTCCGATGGGGAGATATTTGTTTGGGGCGACGGGTCCAGTGGTGGGCTTGGGGACGGGCTGACTGCTAACTCCTACACCCCTAAAAAAGTGACAGGGCCATGGGGTACGGCAGTTCAAGTCGCTCTTAGCGGGTACGGGGCAGTGGGGATACTCGCAGCCCCTCCAGTAGCACCGCCAACACCACCAGCCCCCAAGGCCTTGTACACATGGGGCGAGAATACGAGCGGGGAGGCTGGAGTGGGGACGCTGGTGGACGTGTTGTCCCCTACTCAAATCACCGGGAGTTGGAGAGACCTCAGCATGGGGTCAGAGCATTCTCTCGCTGTCCGGGCAGATGGTACCTTGTGGGCTTGGGGAGAGAACTTCTCAAGCCAGTGTGGTCAGTCCGGGGTGGACCGATTCCCGTCTCCTGTCCAAGTCGGTACAGACACAGACTGGGCCAAGGTAGCTGCAGGCAATGGATACTCCATTGCCCTAAAGGCTAATGGGGCCATGTATGGCTTCGGCAGTACTTCGAACGGGAACATGGCTCAGCTTCCCGGAGGACCCACCCCTGCCCTTATCGACGCAGGGCCTTGGGCTAGTGTCTCTACAGGAAGTGCCAGAACTACAGGCATCCGTACTAACGGGACGCTGTGGTCCACCGGATTCAACACAGCGGGACAACTTGGAGTGGGTGACTTCACTTCCAAGTCGGTCCTAACTCAGGAGTCCCGGGCGTACACCAATTGGTCTAAGGTTGTAAGCCGCCAACCAGCCTCTGGTGCCACTTTCGCCCTTCGTGTTGGCGGGGCCTTGTACTACGCCGGGAATCCATATCTAGACGGAGTTCCGACGAGTGTTCAGGACGGCATGTTCACGCTGGCTGCAGCGGGGCCATGGCTTGATGTTCAGGTGAACGGGACTAACGCCATTGGCGTAAAGACTGACGGTACGTTATGGACATGGGGCAATAACGCCCTTGGAGTGCTCGGTAACGGAAACACCACCTCCGCATTATCTGCACCAGCACAGATTGGTACGGCAACCAACTGGGTTGGCGTGGCTATGGGGGATTGGAACGCAGCAGCCTACAACGCCAGTGGAGAGGTGTTTGTTTGGGGTAACGGGTCTAAGGGTGGCATAGGTAATGGCCTGACTACCAACAACCTTACCCCCACGCTGGTGAATGGACCATGGATAGGCACCGGGACCGTGGCCGGGGTATTCGTTAGTGAGCGCGGTACCGTGGGGGTTCTCACCACCCTGCCCACTATTGATCCCCCTGATCCAGAGCCTATACCGCTGCCTACGACCACTCCTCGGTTCAACACCGAATTCAGGTACGGCCTCTCTGGGGGACCCGGGTTCAGCACCACCGTTGTGACCAGCGTTTCCGGGCACGAGAGCAGTAACTCTCACTGGAGTATCCCTCTTGGGAAGTGGACCACGGGGCCGGACCTCTACACCCGTCTGGAGCTGGTGGACATCTACAACTTCTTTATGATTTGCAGAGGGCAAGCCCAAGCCTTTAGGTTCAAGGCTTGGGAGGACTTTGAGGCTTCTGGGGATGAGGGCCGAACCTCTCTGACTGCCACTGCCAACGTTCTGCAGCTATTCAAGCGGTACCAAGTAGTTGCGGCGATGGTAGATGTACCTATTCGCAGGCCAGTTCCCTTAGGGTTTCAGCTTTGGTCACAGGACCCAACGACACTTGCACGCACTCTTTTGGTACGTGAAACGGATTACAACATCGACTTTGAGACAGGGCTCATCACTGGGCGCACGGACGCAGATGCTCCGAACCTTCGTTGGACTGGCACCTTCGATAAGTGGGTGAAGTTCACTACGGACCATCTGCCGTGTGAGTTCGTTAACTTCCGAGAAGAAGACGGTGAGCGCCTGTTCAGTATTTCCGGTTTAGGTATTCGTGAGATTCGCCAATGAAATTCATCCCAGCCCCCCTACTCGCGCATTACGCCTCAGGGAACCTGAAGGTCGCCCACGCGCTGGTAATCACACGTCAAGACGGTACGGTCTATGGATTCACCTCCGCTGCCGAAGGGGTAGCTGCCGGAGTAATATCGGGCCTCCCGGCCCTGAGCGCCACAGTAGGGCTAGACGTTACCGGGGTCAAGACAACCAACACGTTATCCGTGGATAACATGGAGCTGACCACCTTCGATGATGGGTCCGTGTTCACTCAGGACGATATCCTTTGTGGGCGGTGGACCAGTGCAAGGTTCTCTCTACGCAGGTACTGTTGGGAGAACCCCAGTTGGGGCTCCGAGGTCCTGTTGACCGGGCACCTCGGGGAGATTCAGGTGAAGGGGGCTACTATCACTGTGGAGCTTCGAGGCTTACAGCAGAAGCTGCAACAAGCGGTGGGGCCTATCACCTCCAAGACCTGCAGGGCCGTGTTCAACAGCACGCCATGTTCAGCTTCTCATGTGAATCGGGTAGTGCCGTCTGTTGCTGTGACTACTGTTGGCTCTCAGACCAGCTTGTATTTCATGGTCCTTGACGACTACTACATCTACCCGTATGACTGGTTTACCAACGGGGTGATTCGATTCCTCTCTGGACCTAACATCGGCCTGTCTGCCACCATACGTGGCTTCAATTATGGAACTATCACTCTGGACTTCCCAATGCACTTCACGGTGTCCCCGGGGGAGTTGGTGCATCTGACTGCAGGGTGTAAGAAAACCTTGGAGGAGTGCCGTGTAAAATGGAACAATGTGCTCAACTTTCAAGGTGAGCCACATATTCCGGGAATAGACAAACAAACGAGGTCCGCTGTATGACCGTTTCAAAAGAATCCATTGTTACCGAGGCAAGAAGCTGGCTTGGTACTCCCTTTCACCATCAAGCACGGGTGAAGGGGGTGGGTGTGGACTGCGTGGGGTTGGTAATTGGGGTGGCCAGAAATCTTGGTCTTGTTGATCCGAACTTCGATGTCAACTGCTATCCCAGAGTGCCAGATGGGACTAGCTTTCTGCAACTAATTGCACAGAATCTGAGAGAGGTCCCATTTGAGGATGCTCAGCTTGGGGACGTGTGTTGCATCGCCATTGAGTCTGACCCTCAGCATGTAGGCATCGTCGGGGACTATCCCGGTGGTCGCTGCAGCCTGATCCACTCCTCCAGTGGTTCCGGGAAAGTGGTGGAGCAACGTCTGGTGTTTCTGTCCACCATCAAGCTGGTTGGCATGTTCCGATACCACGGAGTCTGATATGGCACAAATGGTATTGAGAGTTGCCGGGGCTGCCGTAGGGGGCGCCTTTGGTGGACCTGCCGGGGCTCAGCTTGGTTGGGCCTTGGGTGGCGTGGTAGCTGGGGTCGTGGCCCCAGAGGCCAGTGGGTCTCCGCAGAAAAGCGAAGGTCCCCGGCTTCGAGACCTGTCCAGTGGTACGAGCAGTTACGGGGCTGTCATTCCCTACCTGATTGGGCACCCACGCTCAGCCGGGAACGTTGTGTGGTCTTCCAACAAAAAAGAGACTGCCCACACTTCCACCAGTGGTGGCGGCGGGGGTAAAGGCGGAGGAGCTCCCCCAGCCCCAGCCCAGACGGTTACGTCCTACACCTACGCTATTGACGTGCTGTACCTTTTGGACTGCCGGATATCCTCTAGCCTGAGGAAGGTGTGGTCTAACAATAAGGTAGTGTCCACATTCGGAGGCCCGGGGCCATGGACTCGGATGACCATGTACAACGGGGACCCCAGCCAAATGCCTGACCCTGTGTACGAGGCGGCTGTGGGGATAGCCAACGCGGTTGCCTATCGAGGACGTACCACCGTGTTCATCGAGAACTTGGACCTCGGGGAGTCTGGCAGTATCCCTAATCTGCAGTTTGAAATTTCTCACTACGCGAGTAACTAATGGACTTCCAGTCTGACTCCAGCAACGAGCCTCTATGGTCCGTGGTACGTGGTCTGTGTCGCCGTGCGGGAATGGCCGACGATGACATAGACACCGCAGGCATCTACTCACAGTACTCTGGTGTGAGTGCCCTCGCCCTGTCCACTCTTAGCTCCTCTCGATCTGCCCTCGACATCTTGGCCACGGCCTACTACTTCGAGACTAGGCTTAGCGACAAGCTGTATTTTCGGTACCGTGAGTTTGCGCCTAACTCAGTGGTCACGATCCCTTACGAAGACCTAGGGTTCGTGAGCCTAGGTGGGCAAGAGGCGGACGCCTTGCCCTTGGTAGTGGCTTCCGGGTTGGAGACAAACACAGCAGTCAACGTCACGTACTCCAATATCTTGGATGATCAGCAGACCGACTCTCAGATGTCTCAGGCATTGACTGGCACCCACTCCGCTGCCAAGGTGGTCTCCCTGCCTCTCCTACTACACCCGAGGGACGCCAAGCAGATCGCAGACGCCATCGTGCGGGAGAAGGTATTCTCCAGACTGACTGCGACCATTCGAGTAGGCCTCAAGTACGCAGGGGTTGAACCTTCAGACATCATCCAAGTGACGGACAAGTCTCGTGTGGTCATGGTGGGAGAGGTTCCCACTGTTGTTCCGGGTAAGACTTACCGTCTCAGGGTCTTGTCTCGTATGGATTCCGGGTCGATTATTGAGTTGGAGTGCGTGCAAGACTCTGCCCTGACCTTAGCCACTTCCACGTCCAGTACGGATCAGTCGTACTACCCGGAGTCCGCCCAAATCCCCAAGTGCATGACCTTGATGTTCCCGCTAGACCTGCCGATGCTGCGAGACGTGGACGATTACCCGGGGGTGTACCTTGCTTGTGGCGTAGACGATCCGATGTACGGTGCCTCCCCTTGGGGCTCTTGGAACTCGGCCACTATCTACGAGACCAGCGAGACGAACAGCTCCGCAGTGCCTATCAACTGGGGTACGAACGGACCAGCCACAGGCAAGGTTCCAAGTGGGCTACTGGTGGATAATACTCATGCCTTATTGAACGCCTCCAAATCCGGGGTGGAGAATTTCGAAGAGCTTGCCATCATTGTCCGAGTGGATAACCCGGGCACCGTGCCTGAGGGGGTTACCTTCGAGCGTCTGACCCTGAACGCCACTTTGAATATGCTGGTTACTGGGGGCGAGATAATCAGGTTTAGAAGCGCGGTGTTGTACAGCCCAACCGTGTACATCCTTAGTGGCTTGATTCGAGGCTGCTATGGTACTGGGCACCGGATGACCACCCACGCCAACAACGAGGTCTTGGTGTTTCTAGAGCCGACCATGAAGTTCTCCAAGCTGCAGACCTCGCTGCTAGGGACCACTAGGCACTACAAATCTATCACCACTGGCCTGCAGACTGCCGAGGCGGTTAGTACCCGTGCGCAGGCTTCTATAACGCTCACAGGCAACACATTACGCCCGTATGCGCCAGTTGGCCTTACCAACATTCCAGACGAGGCTAACGGTACTCATTCTTGCAGTTGGTCTAGACGGACCAGACTGTCCTCCCGGTGGGTTGGGACTACGGGCTGGCTAACCCCTCTGGGGGAGACCAGTGAGAGCTACCAAGTTGAGGTGTACTCTTCCAGTGCGTACTCCACAGTGTTGGCAACCTTTACCGTTTCAGTTCCTAACTTCACACTCACGTTGGCCCAGCAGACTACGTTGTTTGGCGGGGTCCAGAGTCGGGTGTACATTCGCGTGTATCAAATGTCTTCAGTGGTCGGTAGGGGTCATGCCCTGCAGGGCTCCATGTTCTTTTCTTAGGTACTAACAACATGCTAAACGTCTTGTCCAATCAGGTAAGCCCAGAGCTGCCAATCAACGCCAACTTTACCGCCTTGCTGCCTTTCGAGATGGGCGCTAGAAACCCTGCCACTTCCGCAGGGCTTACTTGGGGGTTCTGGGGCGGAACATGGGCCGGGGTTGTGGTTCCAAATGGAACTGTGACCCTCCTTTCTCTGAACAACAACTACATCGTCTTGGACCTCGTTACAGGTGTGGTGTCTAGCTCCAACAGCACCACTAACTGGAATAACGGGAACGGGTACGCTAGGCTGTACCTCGTGGTTACGAACGCTGGAGGGGTGAGCTCTATCACGGACTGGCGCTCTAGCCCGGGAGGTATCTTCGGCAAGTTCGGTGGAGGAAAGCTTACTACCCCCTTGGACTTTGCCGATGCGCCTACAGTGGCCTCCGCAGGTAATATGTTTTTGGGGGCTGTCTCCTCTAATTTCGTTGTTGTTTCCGGCTCCACGACCATCAACAACCTTGGAGGAGCCACTAGTGGGGCCATGCGCATCTTGTGGTTTACCGGGGCTCCGATCATGACCCACAGCGCGGCCCTAGATATCCCCGGGGCCGTGAACCGACGCCCCTACATCAATGACCTGATGCTCGTAATTTGCACAGGCGGTAGTAACTGGCGAGTGGTATATCATCAGCGCTCCACCGGGGATATCGTACATGGCAACCCCATGGTGGTCATACCCTCCTCAGGTGCCATGAGCGCGCTGGGGTCTGGGCTGGGCTCTAAGTACCGCCTAACCATGATTCAAAACGGATCGTTGGCCCCATTCACCAACCCCCTAGATGGTCAGGAGTTCTTCGTTCGTATTCGCCAAGATGCCACTGGCAACCGAGTCATTACGTTTGATCCGGTCTATGTCTTTCCAACAGGTATGAGCAAGGTCCTCAGTACCGCTCCCAACTCTGTAGACCTATTGTCTTGCACCTACGATGCTGAGCTGGCCGTGTTCCTCTGCAGGTTAGACAAGGGATTTGCGTGACCTACGATATAGACTGCCACGTCCTGACTAACCCGGACCTCAATCAGGCTTGGCTTGATGAGGCTTTGGAGTCTTTGCAAGGGCAGGCCTGCAACGTGTTCGTGCTCCCCGGGTATCGTGGGGACATCACGAGGGGTCGCATGGAAGGCTTCCAGATGGGCACTGCTAAGTACGTGACCTTCTTGGATGACGATGACACCGTGACCCCTAATACCATGGAGAAGGTGGTAGAGGAGATGGAGCGGGGAGGGCATTCCTCTCTCTTCACCATGGAGCATGCGTGCAAGGACGGTCAGGTGCAGGCGGCTAGGCCATTCCACCACCTGTGGGTGGCGAGACGGGAGCTACTCATGCCCTTGATTCCACAGCATCAGGACATCATTCAGGGGTTAGACAAGATAGCCCTTAGTAGTTATGGACTTCAGTCTCTGTTACCCTATGTGCACATGGACTGGGTAGGGTACCGCTGGAACATAGACAGGGGGCTGAGCCACCGTAAGTTCTCTGGCAGAAGTCATAAGTATGAGCCGGATCAGGTTCTGTGCAATTAACTGCAAACCCCATCTCTCACCTTGACCACCAATGTTTGAATCTGTAAACTCGCCACGTAATTAAGGAGCCCATCGTGTCACACATTTTTTCCCTCCACGCAGTTGGCCAAGTCATTTCAGCCACGGGAGCCTCCGCCATTACTCAGTGGTCCGCAGGGGCTCAAGCCAACGCTGCCACTACCAGTAGTATCCTGTCGGTGTCCAACCCCGGACCTGTTGGGGTCTACATCACGAGTGGCCCGTTTGCCTCGTCTCCCGTGGCTACTCCAGCCTCCCAGTACGTCCCACCCGGCACAGTTCGACACTTCAAGCGCCATAGCAGCCATGATTGTGTAGCCTTGCTGTCGGCTGGCGCTACCCAATCCGTGACTATCACTCATGGGGGCCTTTAATGCCCGGTACTCTCTTCCCGTTAGTGATTGAGAAGGGTCGCACCTTATCTCAAGCCGTGCGCTGGGAGGCTGAGCCATTCCTCTCAGTTCCGGTATCAGGCATATCTAATGCCGCCTCAGCGGTTATTAGCACTGCCCTACCCCATGGTATTCCCAACGGCTGGAGAGTGGCTCTGGTGGGCGTTAAAGGGCCTTCTGAGCTCAATGCCTCGAAGAGTCCTCCAGCCCCCAAGGACTTCAAGAAAGCTACGGTGGTCTCCTCTACTTCGGTGGAGCTCAACGGGGTTAGCACTGCAGCCTCCAAGTCTTACGCTGGCGGCGGGTTCCTCCAGTTCTACAGTCCCGTGGACCTTACAGGTTACGTGGCTCGAATGCACATCAAGCGAAAGGTGGATGGAGACCTGCTCCTATCCTTGGGCTCCGTTGATGGACGGATCGCTCTGGACGTATCAGGCTTCACCATCACCATTCAGCTAACCGCCACTGAGACTGCAGCCCTGAGTTTTACTTCCGGGGTGTACGATCTGGAGGTAGAATCTCCAACTGGCGTGGTTACGTGCATTCTGACTGGCCCCGTGTCCGTTACGAAAGAAGTCACCTCCTAGAGGGGTGTTTGGTTTAACTTTATCCACCTAGGAGAATTTCATGTCTGCCTTTTCCGATTTCGCTGAAAACAAATTGATCGACTGGCTGTTTCGCGGTCAGGCCTTGGGCATCACTGGTGGCAGTGCTGGCGCAGGCTCCGGCCCAACCGCCTTGTTCATTGGCTTGTTGACTGCCAACCCAACCGACTCCACTGCGGGTACTGAGGTGGCTGGTAACGCCTACGCCCGGGTGTCCGTGGCCTCCTCCATGGCCAATTGGGCTGGTACTCAAGGCCCTACGACCACGGTTGCATCCTCCGGGAACACTGGGACCACCAGCAACAATGCAGTGATCACTTTCCCAACCCCTACCCCCTCTGGCTGGGGCACTCTCACAGGTGTGGGCATCTATGACGCCCTGACTGGCGGTAACCTGTTGGTGTACTCCGCCCTGACTGCTACCAAGGTGATCAACTCCGGGGATGCCGTGACATTCCCCATCTCCAGCTTGTCTTTCCAACTGGACAACTAAGTGACTACGGGAGGGGCCTTGTTGCCCCTCTAGCTAGGGCAGTTCGAGCCCTCACAGGTGTGAGTCTGGTAGACTGCCTATCTTGAAATCAATCAAATAGAGGTCAGCATGCCAGCAGTCACAACGGTGCCGGGTACAGGTGGGAATTGGTCCAACCCATCCGCTTGGTCTACGGGTCTTGTACCCGACTCCCTAGATCAGGTGACGATTGGCAACCCTCGGACTCTGATCACGGCCATTCCCCAAGCACCGGGGTCCATCCTCACCGTCACCTCAAACGCCCACGGGTACGTTAATGACGAGCCCTTTGTACTCGGCTGCCCTACCGGGGCTCAGGTGCGTGCCCCACTCATGTACAGCAACGTGTACTACATGAGGAACGTGACGGCTAATACTTTTCAAATTGCGAGAACCCCCGGAGGCACTCCTCTGGTGGACCAAGGAGGCTACTTTGGAGGTTCTGGCGCGGGGGTGTTTATTGCCCGCCCCTATGTGATGGTCTTTGACATGGCCGATACTGTGGTAGACGCGCTGTTTGTTCACGTTGGTGCCACGTTCCAAGCGGCCACCACGATGTCCACCCAGCTCCGTACTATCGCGGTCTCCACCTGCTACGGAGGGGGTAAGCTGGCCGTTGATCTTCTAGCCCATCCAACTCGCACGTTTAAGTGGTTACTTCCCGGGCTAGGCGGGTGGGGGTCCCAAAGTCTGCGGATTCAGCAGGACTCTAACTATCACGTCCTTCGTGGGAAGTTTCGTAAGCGCAGAGCAAACCTGTTGACCACGCTTACCCAAGACGTGTCCACCTCTTTTCAAGTGTCCGACGCCACTGGGTGGGAAGTTGGCGACCGCCTGATCTTCTCCGCCACTCAACCTCGCAATGGCTCCACTGCCCTCCGGGCCAGTACGGTCTTCATTGCCAGCATCACCCCCGGGGCAGGCACTATTGCCACTATCACGTTCACTGGAAGTGGGGCTGGAGGCAACACCACTAACAACCCGCATTTGGTGGGAGGTCTTGTCTGTAACTTTACTTCCAACGTGATCTTTGAGAGTTTCAACAAGGCGGACGGGCAGCGAGGTCACATACATCTAAGCCGCCAAGACGGGTTCAACAACAGTGAGCAGTACCTGACAGGCTCTACCGATGCGGTTCGATCCACTTTTGTGGAAAACGTCCTATTTGATAGTCTGGGGGTTGGTTGGGCCTACAGCCTCGACATTATGATGGGCGGGGACCGTATCGACCACTCTATTGGGGGGATCAACTCCAATGCTTTTTTTGAGCACAGCAGGGGCCTTCGAGTTACGGGCGGTACCTCCACCACTTTTCCTAACTTTGAAAATGTGTTCTACCAAACCCTGATTGGAGGTCATGCTTTTGAGATTAGCGGGTATAGCGCCCCAGAGGAGATAACGGGATGGGCCTCAGTTTGGTCTCGGCCAGATCAGGGTGCAGATTTCAGAGGTAACCTGAAGTGCGTGACTCGAAACCTTCACCTATCCGGGACTACCATCCCTATGTGGATAAACTCGGGGGGGTATTTAACTCACTATGGTCTGGAGACCTACGGTTACGAGCTAGTAGCCTACGGCACTGGCATTACGAAATTTGTAGATTCCTCGTTCGCTAAGTTCGTGACTGGGTTCTCAGGTAACCGCCGCTCCATAGGGCGTGCTTCTGGGTCTGGCGAGGTTGAGTACGTGAACTGTGACACGCCGTTCCCTAATGCCCACTCGTGGCCTGTTTCTTGGTTAGAGAACGTGTACCTGCAAGCTGCACCCTTGCAGACGTTTTACACGGTGAATGGCGTGAACGGCGACCCCACCATTCAACAGGTGTACTCCGCCCACTTGAATAGCTCTGTACCGCTATGGTCGAGAGACAACGTGTTGGCCAAGAATTCCCCAAGCAGCTTGGTTGGTAGGTTCTCGCACACCTACGTCATGGCCAGAGTTCAAACCATCCAGACGATATCCGGGGTGCCTATCCGCGTGAAGGGGAGTCTGCGCAAGGACGCTGCGTATGGCTCTGGGACCCGTCCAACCGTAAGCATTGTCGGATTCGGAGTCACAGTCACTCAGACCATGCCAGATGTCACTGACACGTGGTGGGACTTCACCTTGGACTACGTTCAAAGTTCAGGCCAGACAGGACCCGTGGAATTCCGGTTTGAGCATCAGACCACCTCCGTAACTGGCAAGTGCTGGTTGTCCGGTACGGTTATCGGGAACATGATCCAACGGTCCCGCCACTACGGGTACAAGATCAATGAGACTTCCACGACACAGGAAGTAAACCCGTTCGTGGGGGTGTTGGAGGCCGAGGCCATTGCATACACAGGTGTGACCCTAAACACCGTTACGCCCAGCATTACCATCGGGGCGGGTACGGCCAACACGTTCCACAAGGTGTATGACTACATTCAGGCTTGGGCCTGCTTGAACGTAGACTCCCCAGTGCTGCTCACCACCACGGATGACATCACGTTTACTGTCCCCACTAACTGCGAAGTCTCGTGGCCGGGAATGAGCACGGATGGCACCCTTTCTGGAGGCATTCTGCGGTTGGCGGCACCGGGAGTGCACACGTACCGACTGTCTGGGTGCACCATCCGCTTTGAAGCCGCTGGCACCTACGCCATGGGCCTTACCGTCTTCTCGGGCACGGTCACGCTGGTGAACACGTCTGGCGGGGCTGTGATCGTGGAGGCACCAGTCGGAGTGTCGTTCGTGAACACTGGCCCGAGCATCACGGTGCAGACCCCTTCAGTCACTCAGTCCGTGACTTTGCTTGGGGTTCCTCCGGCTAGTCGAGTCCAGATTTACGACTACAAAAATGACGTTGAACTATTCAACGGCATATCCGGGTACTCTTGGGTAGACCCAGCGCCTGCAGTCCTCTCCCGTGACATCCGTGTTCGAGTGGCCAGAGTGAATGGCGCTGACGCAGATCAGTTCAAGGAATACTTGGCTGGTACCTGCGGGATCACCGCCGAGACCTGTGCCCGGGAGTACATCGTGTCACAGGTGCCGGATGCGACCTACAACGCCAATGGCTTGGTTGGCTCCTCGATTACGGGGATCACATTCACTGACAACGCGGTGGACCTCGTAAACTGCAACATCGCTGGAGGCTTGGTCACGTGGGGTGAAATCTATGCTGCGTTTGCGTACTGGACCTACACTGCGGCAGGTATCGCCAACGACTTCACGTACATCTCTGCCCCAGACCCAGCCAACTACTTGTTGTCCAGCATGAAGATCAGAAACGTGAGTGCGGTGGACCTGTTGGTCACTGGTGGGTACGGACGGGACGCCACTACGTTGTCCAGCCGGGACATCATCGACACAGCGGGAAGCACTGGTAACATCTTCCTAGCCCCTGACCACGTGGTGGCCTACCAGACACTGGGCTCCCCTGTCATTACCGGAGACATCTCAGCCGTGTTGACCGCAGTGGGGAACGTACCTGCTAACGTGCTGACTGCAGCTAACGCTAACCCCATTGCATCAGACGTGCGAGAGGTGAACGGGGTGGACCTGCAGGGCTCCGGTACCACCCTTGACCCAATGAGGCCTTCATAATGTGGGCTCCCGGCTTCTGGGCTCCCGGCTTCTGGTCCGCAGGATTCTGGGGCTCAGTTGTCTCTGTTGGTACCCTTGGCAGACCCTCTACTGATGTGGGGTTGGGGGAGTGGCTACCAAGCACTGGTACCGACCTCTATTCCATGTTGGACGAGGAGACCCCTAATGATGCGGACTACATCTACGTTAGGTCCCTCAGCACTTGTGAGGTGGCCTTATCGGAGACCTCCCATCCGGGGAGTGCCATTCAGGTGCTTAGGTACCGTGCCAGTTCCAGCTCCGGGAACGGCCTGACCGTAACTCTACGGCAAGGGGGCACGACTATTGCCACGTGGAGCCACGCCTTGACGGGCACTGACACGCTGTACTCCCAAACCTTGACCGCCCCCCAGATAGCCAGCATCACGGCTGGGGCTGGGCTATCTTTGCAATTAACTTCAACTGAGTAGTCTCAGAATCCAGTGCCTCCCAACCTGCATCTGATAAACTCAACCTAGTCCACTACCGCGAAGCCTACGCCATGTTGCTCCTAACCTCTATCTCAGACGTTGTTCGCGTTGTAACCAGCGCAGCGGCCTCCACTATTGACTGCCATGCAAGCTGGATGGACACCAACGGCACCACGGTAACCCCGGGCCGCCAGAACACCATCATCAGCACGGCAACCACCACAACGGTAGTGCCTTCTCCCGGGTCTGGTGTGACTCGAAACTTGAAGGGCCTGTACATCACGAATGACAGCCCGGGCACAAGCTGCGTGGTTGCTGTGGATCACTTTGATGGCACCAACCAAGTGGAGTTGTTTTCCTGCATCCTGCTACCCGGGGAGACCCTTGGCTATCAGGAAGATGGTTCGTTCGTACACCTTGACGCACGGGGTGGAGCGTACCCACCTGCAGGTTTGGGCTCCTACAATGGTCGCAGTGTTAGCTTCATGAAATCGGCTGGGGGTGCAGACACGGTTGGGTACTGGTATGGGACCTCCAAGGACGCAGGCTTTCCCGGAGCATGGGCACCCGGCACCCCGGGTATAAACGGGCGAATCACTGACGGCGCTCTGACAGCGGACTTCGGATGTATCCCTATTCCTAATCCCTCGGTGGGGGCCAACTATCTGACTGAGGTTCAGATGGCGTCCAGCATCGGCCACTCGCACTACTTCTACGACACGCTGTGGGTCAACAGCGGTATCAGCTTGACCACGGTTTCGTCGGTTCAGGCCATTGCAAGCCCCACCCTTCCGCCACGAGACTTGAACGGGACCACGGACGGTGAGGGCTGTATTATTGGCCTGTACTTCAGCGCCGCGTCCACTCTTGCCGCAGTCAACGCCTTGGCTCAAGTGACATACACCAACAGCCGTGGAGTGGCAAACAGAATCGCCACCCTGACGGGCATTCAGGGCTCCCAGATTCCAGCCACCCCCGTAATCGGTACTCTGGTCTGGTTCAACCTTGCGGCTGGGGACACTGGAGTGCGGAGCATCCAAGGGTTCAACATCGGGGCAACGTCATTCTTGACCGGGACGGTAAACCTGCTTATTGCCCGGGGTATCACCACCATTGGCACCACCATACCCAACGTCACTGCACAGAAGGTCATCGGGAGCCCGGGTATACGCCTGTACAACGGATCGTGTATCCACCATTGCATACTGGCTAGTTCCACCACCGCTACGTTCTTTGCTGGTGAACTGGTAGTAATGGAGAAGTAAATGAGCCAACTGGGCTGGTTCGACGGGGAGCTACGTCCAGACGCTTGGTTTGATGCGGAGCTACGCCCTGAAGCTTGGTTTGACACCGGGCTTGTGGTGGGGACTCCTCCAAGTGGGGACGGTACTCTGGCTTCGGCTGTGCAATCAATTGCAACGGCCACTGCAGGCTTGCGGGTTCAGAAGTTCCTCGGAGCCACGGCCACCGTAACCGCCACGGCTACTGGGGCGATACTCCAGACTGCTAGGCTGCAATCCGCACCTACTGCCATTGCCACACTGACTGCCGGGGTCCAGCCTACTGTTCGCATGCAGGCTGGCCCAACTGGGGTTGCCACGGCCACCGCAGCTCTGGCGGTTGGTGCAAGGCTAGCCGCTACCCCTCAGGCAATTGGTGCCCTAAGTGCAGAGGCCTCCGTAGGCAAGCCACTGGCAACTTTGGCTACAGGACAGGCGACTGCCCTCTCAGCACTAACCTCCGGCGTGTCGTTGTCAGCGAATGCATCTGCCCTGAGCACCACGACTGCATCGACCACAGTTGTGGTTAGTCTAGCTGCCGGGGCGGTTGCACAGGCCTCCATGTCTTCCACCTTCGGGATGGAGGTCCGGGTATCGTGGATCGAGTTCGACACTGCCGCAGCCGGGGCCAACACGCTGGAGGCTCTCGCTGTTGCAACGGCCTCGGCCACCGCCACCCTTGCCGTCTCTAAGGACTTGGGTGCCACGGCACTAGCTGAATCGTCCTTGGCAGCGGGGGTCCTGAATCGTGTGGCCCTGTCGGCGTCAGGCTCTGCAACTGCCACCCTTACTGCAGCGGTAGCCCCTCAGGTTCGACTGGCTGCAACTCCTCAGGGTCTGGCGTCTCTGTCCGCTGGGTTGGGTGTGCGAGTGTCGTTGGCCTCTACTGGCACAGCCATTGCCACTCTGTCTGCCCCCCTCGCCAATGGGGCTCAGTGCACCAGTGCTGCTCAAGCGGTATCCAGCCTTACGGCATCTCTCGCAGTGGGCAAGCCACTGGCTTCCAGCGCCACGGCCCTAGCCCAGCTCTCTGCCTCGCTTCTGGGGGACTCCACCCTAGCGACCACGGCTCAGGCAGTTGCATCCCTGACCGCCGCCCTGAACCTGAGGGTCCCTCTGGCAAGCGCTGCTCAAGCGGTTAGCACCCTGATTGCCCCTCTGGGGGTTCGGGTAGCTCTGGCCAGCGCCCCTCAGGCATCCTCAACCCTGACGGCTGCAGTGTCTGTGACGGCACGACTCGGGGCAGGGCCTCAGGCCATCGCAACGCTTACCCCCGCGCTGGGCCTTGGAGTGCCCTTAGCCAGCGCATCACAGGCAGTTGCCACCCTTACCCCCAGTTTGGGTGTTCGACCCCTTCTAGGGGCCTCTGCTCAGGGGGTTGCGTCTCTGACGGCTTCAGTGGCCCATGCAGTGCCTCTGGCTGCAGCCGCGCAAAGCATATCGACCTCGATAGCCGCAGTCTCCCAGAGCATCCAGATTCTTGGAAGCCTAGCCTCTACGGCCACGGTAGTGTCTGCAGCCCTGCAGGTGTCCAAGCCAGTAGGTACCGTCGCCAACGCTGTAGCCACCGGGACCGCCTCTCTGGGTGTTCAGGTCCGGTTGTCTGCCAGCCCCTCAGCTCTGGCCATATTCACCTCCGAGCTGGAGTCACTGGGCAACGCAACCCTAGCCACCACGGGTGCCGCCACAGCCTCGCTTGGGGCCACACTGCAGGTTTCCAAGTCCCTTGCATCTGCCGCGCTGGGGCAGGCAACTTTGGTGGGGGCCTCCACCGTTCGAGTGTCGCTGGCTGCAGCTCCACAGGTTCAAGCCGTACTGACCTCCGGCCTTGGGGTTCGGGTAGTCCTTGCCACCGGACCACAGGCTTTCAGTTCCCTGACTGCTCAGGTCTCGGTCTCGAAGCCATTGGCGACCTCCGCCCAAGTCATAGCCTCTGGGCTGGCTGCAGTGGGTCAATCGGTTTCGTTGCTGTCCGCAGCGGCTGTGACTGCCACCGTTGTTCAAGCTACTCTTGGAGTCGTAGTACGTCTGCAGGCCGGGGCAGTAGCGCAGGCTTCTAGCTCTTCGTCTTTGGCCGCTACTGCTGTGCCATTGGAGGCTGCAGCTCAGTCTCGCGCCGCGCTATCGGGGGCCTTGCAGATTAGCGTTCAGCTTGCCAGCTCAGTGCAATCAATTGCACAGATGGCGTGTACAGCGTCGGTAGGCAAGCCTCTGGGGTCCACATCTCAGTCTCAGGCAGTGCTAGCGGCTGCACTAGTGGCTCGGATACCATTGGCTGCTATCGCTTTGGTAGCGTCCACTCTGCAGGCCACCATCGCTGTAGAGAAGGCCATGAGGTCTAGTGCTACGGCCCTAGCATCCTCTCAAGCCAGTATGGCTAAGGCATCTCGCCTAGCTGCTGACGCTAGCCTGACTCCGAACACGTCAGCTACCTTGGACCTTCAGGTTCGGATAGCGGCGGCGGCACTAGTTCAAGCAGCCCTATCCGGGGACCTTGTAGCGTTCCGGGAAGTCCTACGCGATTTCGGACTAGATGTCCACCACCTGAGTCAACATTTAGAGGCTACGCACATCTCAGGATTGGGCGAGTTGTGGCATACTTCGGTGTCCTTGGAGGCTACTCATGTAACCGACTTGGAGGTCCCCACTCACACAAGCTATGAGGCTGGGCAGCCTTTGGTGGCTGTCAGGCTTATTGATTCCATATCTCACTGAGAGACCTATGTTTACCCTCTTCCTTCTGGCGGCCTACCCCATAACCGTGCAGTCCGTACGGGGAGGATGGTGGGTCCTTCTGTCCCCGCTTCATTGGCTTACAGTGAAGTTGGACATCCTAGTGAATCTCACAGAAATGTCCCTAATTTATGGGTCACCAAACGTGCGGGGAGAGCGATTCACGGATAGACTATGGGGGTTGGATACCTGCCCCGGGTGGAGGGGAAAAATTGCCCATGGCATGTTGCGGTGGGTGGACTGGTGCAATCCACAGGGGTTCTACGCATGACTACTCGACTTACTTCCATAATGCTCGCTGATGTCACCTCGATTCGGCTGACCATCGCAGTCTGTGCACTCCTATTTTCTTTTGGCTTGATGTTCGCCAATGCCCATAACGGTGCGTACGATGAGATGCTCAAGCAGGCCCCTCATTGGTTGTGGTCTATTGCCTTCTTTGGGTACGGGGTCTCCAAGGTCATGATCGTCTGCGAGTGGCCTCGCCCCATCAAGAGACTGGGTGCCTTGGTCGTGGTGCTACTAGGCTCTTACCTTTGGCTTTTCACTATCATGTCCTTCGCCAACAATCCAAACAGGCCTATGGGTGCTGCGGATGTGATCTTGGTGTACTTGGTACTGGCGGAGGTTTGGGTCGGGGCACACACTCTTGAGAAGGCAAACCAAAATGGATGAGTGGGAAATTCCAAAGCAGGTTGCTGGAGGCGCAGGGGTAACAGCTATGCTGGCCTTAGCCATTGCCAAAGGCATCAGCTTCCTACGCTCCGAGCAGGCGGCTCAGAACGGCAGTACGGCTACGTCTGAAAGCTTTAAGACGCTGCGACTTCAGATCGAAGCTCTGCAGGCCGACAATGTGCTGTTGCGCAAGGAGTTTCACGTGATGGACACCAAGCTGCACCGCCAGCAAACCAAGCTGACTCGCACTGAGATGCTGGTGCGACAATTCATGGGCTTGGTCAAGGAGCACGGTGTCACGGTGCCGGGGTACATGCAGGAAGAGCTGGATGACATCCTTGAAGAGCGCCCAGTGGACTCCCGCACCCGAGCCACAGACTCTAAGGAGACGACATGAAATTTGTGCAACGCCGAGAAAAGTCCATTGGGGTTACGACCCTCTCCAAGCTGACCATGGGCACCATGGCCTTGTGCGACATCCTAGAAGACGAGGTGCGAGAGCAGGCAGGCGTACCCGTCAGCAAGTGGAAACGCCCCGGCATCACCGCCATCCCTGTGGGGACCTATCGCGTAATTGCCGAGCTGAGCAATCGCTTCGGACCTGACACCCTGACCCTCACCGAAGTGCCCGGGTACAAGTACATCCGCATCCATGGGGGCAATCTGGCAACCCACACCGAGGGGTGCTTGTTGCCGGGGTATCGCTCTGGCACGCAGAGCATTGTGCGCTCACAGTCTGCCCTAACCATGCTGAAGGGGTACATCCTCCCAGCCCTCCTAGCCAAAGAAGCTGTTTACTGGGAGATACTCCCACCATCGCCATGATCCTCCGATTCCTATCCCTGCTGCTTGGTCTCCTCATTGTTGGAGCTATCAACCTCTTAGGCGTGTCCGTGGCCCGGGCTCAATCCTGTGTGATGACCGCCTTGCCTGTGATCTACAAGTCCGCGAATGTGGGGCAGCATTTGTTCTTCCCATGCGCCGATGGGAGGGTAGTCCCGATACTAAGCTGCACCCATGCGGTGTGTGACCCTCAGGTGTTTGGTGGGGTAGTTACTGGCATCCTCACCTCCTCGAATCAGGAAGCGGCCTATAAGGCTGCAGTAGACAAGTACCTGAAGTGGAGCTGTGACGCGCCACCAGACGCCACAGCCGCCGCGTTGTGCCGGGAGCAGGTCGATGTGCTCAAGCCCCCGGTGTGGCGAGTGAAGTCCAACTTGCCGTACCTCTCCCGCCCCGGGTACCGCCTTGCCAATGGTGCACTGGATCAAACCAAGATAATGGGCAGGGCTCCTAACCTTGCGTTGTGTGATCTGACCAAGCCCACCATCGCCGCTCCATACGGGGAGGTGAGGGCTCAATGGGCTGGAGGCCCTGAGGGAGTAGTTACGCTATGTTCGAAAGGTACATAATGATCCGCAAGGCAATGGAAAACTCCGGTGGCCGCCGCTTCGTGCTTGCCATGGGCGCAGGCATCACTACCACCATCCTGCAGTTGTTGGAGAAGCTGGACAAGGACGGCAACACCTACATGCTGGTTGTGCTTGGCACGGTGGGTGCGTACCTGACGGCCAACACCACCCAGAAGATACGTGGACCTTCTGATACCTCCACGTCAACCCCTCCAACTCCTGAGTGAGGCTACTATGTCTGCACTGTTCTCTCTGATTCCAAAGTGGGTACTGGCTGCCCTTGTGGTGGCCCTGTCTGCCACGTCCTGTAAACTCACGTGGGACAAGAATGGGCTTGCCTTGGAAATCGAGAAGGGCAAGACCACCATTGCCGAACTCAAGACTGGCCATGCCGAAGTGCTGAAGACTGCCGCACTGAATCATGCAGCCGAGGTGGAGGTCGAACGGGCTAAGGAGCAGGCCCTTCAAGTAGCTCTGGATACTCAACGAAAGAAGACCAATGAAAACCTTGCTCAGCTTGCTTCTGTGCGCGATGCTCTTCGGGTGCGCATGGCCTCCGAAACCAAGACCATCTCAGGAATCGTTACCGCCAGCAAAGGTAGCCACAGCGCAGTTGCCGTTGCTGCCGCGTCTCCCAGAGTCAGTGACGGAGCCAAGTTTTCTTCAGAACCTGACCCAGTTATTGACGGGCTCATCTCTGAAGCCTACCGAGCCGACCAAATAAGGCTTGAGCTCCTCGGGTGCTACAAGGCATACGAAGACGCCAGAGCTTCCACATTACCAACCAACTGAGAATGAGATAGAGATGCAGATTCAAGTACAGCAACTAGGCCTAGCCGCATACGTCCGAATGAAGGGTGCCTCCCTCATCAAGGTGGAGAACAAGATTTTCTTTTTTGAATCGGACAAGACCACTCAGGAATGGCGAGAGCTCTATGCCAATTCTGAGTCCATGCAGCATGACTCCCTTGTGTGCGATCTGCGTAACTTCCTTCGACCTCAGTGACCTAATCTCCGTGGTGTCTCCAAGGTGGGCGTAGCCCATTCATAGCCCTACCCTAATCCGGTAGGGCTTTTTTTTTGTCTTCAGACCCTAAAAATTGCAGCTAATTGCACTGAAAATAATTGTACAAACTGGCAAAGCCTATGTTATAATTAATTCAAGGAAACAGCTTCCCCAGCCAAGAAAGGGCAACCAGCATGTCACTCAAGATTACGGTTCAAGATTCAGTAAGCGACCTCTTCCAAGTGGAGTTCAAAGACGAGTTTTCCATGTACCTCAGCCAGTACGTGACCTCCGAGCCTGTGTACACCGGGGAGACCCTTACAGGTAGCCGCTACGTGATGAAAGCAGCATCCCTTGCAATTGTTATGCAAGCCATGTCCATCTAACTTTGAAATTAATTGCACTGGAGACTCCTATGTACGTTGTCCTGAACATCACCCCAAGTAAGACCTACGCCACTGCAGCCAATGCTTTGAAGGCGGTAGAGAAGAAACTTGGCTCCCCTAACGACAACATCCGGTACGTGTTTCGCGTGACGGTCCTCGCTACCGTGGATGGTCGCTTCTTTCCTATGATCTTTGGTACTAACGAAGAAGATGGTGGACTTCAGGTCGCCATCCAATCGGGTTTCAACGTGGTTAACTAGGAGCTCACATGCAAGTCTCTTACTTCCTTAACAAGTACGCAGGTAAATGCCTCAAGTGCGGAACCAAGGTTCATGCCACTGACGGCATTTGCTTCCGCCAATTCGGCATAGGCCCTTGGGCCATCGGGTGCCGTAGCTGCTTCCCTGCTGAGTCTGCTGGGCTCTTCGCAGCTCGTGACGCGAAGAATGCCAAGGCCCTTGCGGACATGGCAGCCTTGGAGGCTCGACGTGCTCAGCTTGTGGCGGATCGAAAGGCCCTGATCGAGAAGCTTGGGCTCTGCTTTGATTCTCCGTTTGACAGCAAGACCAAGATGCACGCTTGGAGTGACTACACCGAGTGGAAGATTCCATTCAACGGGGACGGCACAGATGATGAGTTTCGTCAGGCAATCTCGACTCCCGCTCAATCCTTGTCTGGGGCACTTCGCGCTAGTGGCGGGTGTGGCCTAGTGAGCATCAATCGTGAAGAGGGCTACGTGGTCCTCGGAGAATCAACCAACCTGTGCGACTAACATGAAACAAACCTTTAACGAAGACGCCGTGAACACCTCCGCTGAGGATCACATCCGCATGTACACCCGAGTTCAACAAGGTGTGAAGTCTCCCTACCACCTATTGGCTCAGTATGGGAAGTTGTGGGCACCTACCATCAAGCCAGACTCTGTGGGGTACGGCAAGATGGGTGAGTGTTTCTCCAACGCCCTGCACTTGGCTCATGAGGAGGGCCTAACGTATGTTGAGGGGTACGCCACCACAGTTATTCCAATGCACCATGCTTGGTGTGTGGACTCGGCTGGGAATGTGATTGACCCAACGTGGAGGGCTCTAGGCTCAAGTTACTTCGGAATCCCATTCGATATCGTGTACGCAAGAGTCACTGCCGTGAAGACGGGTATCTATTCGATCCTCTGGAACCATGGCAATCGGGAGCTGTTCGGCTTGAACGTGGGGGAGTTTCACAGCCGGGACTTTGCAATTAACTGCAACGAATAATTATTTGGCAAACTTGTCAAATATGCTATAATTACTTCTGGCCTAATTTTTAACTGAGAAGGGTACTTACCATGGAATTCAAAAATCCGCTTGAGCTAGCTCTGGCATCTACGTTGCCTCTGATCTACGTCCGCACTGATGACGTGATCAACGTGGAGGAGGTCTTGTCGTTCATTTCGAACGAATCAGCCACCCCCATAAACCTCCCGGAGACCATCGCAAAGGCCAGTGACCTGAAGCTGCCTGAGGCTCGGGTCCTGTACACCTCCTCTGAATGCCGCTCCCTAGCCAAGCTGTATCGGCTGGCAGTGGAGATGGAAAAGACCATCGTGTTTATCAACACTGAAAAGTCGGTGCTCCAATTTGATGGTGGCACGCTGGTTCCCCCAAAGGAACTGGTACTCAAGTTCCTGACGGAAATGGGGGTGTGCGAAGAGCCTGAAGAACTGCTGCCATCATTTGGCGGCCTGACTCTGAAGGACATCGGTGAAATCGCCAAGATGACCATGACCCGTGACGAATCCCTGACCCCTCGTGGTGTCAGCGAGACGCGCCGTGGATACAACAAGCTCCAAGGCATCACGCAAGTGAATACCGAGCAGGACTACTATGTCTGCCCCCCTGACCTCCAAAACTGGCTCAAGGCGAACACCAGTTTCTTCAAGGCCCCCAAGCATCCAAGCCTGACCCCTCGTGGCCTGTTGTTTGACGGCCCTCCGGGTACGGGCAAGACGCTGGCATCCAAGCACATTGCGCAGGAATTCGGTGTGCCTCTGTACCGCTTGGACCTTGGCGCAATGATGGGCAAGTACGTGGGTGAGTCGGAAGGCAACCTGAATGCTGCCCTTGCCCAAGTGGATGAGGTGGAGCCATGTGTGATCATCTTTGATGAAGTGGAAAAAGTGTTCCAAGGCACAAGCGACAGCGGCGTGACTTCTCGCCTGCTGAGTCAGTTGCTCTGGTGGCTGCAAGAGCACAAGACCAAGGTGTTCACCGTCATGACCACCAACAATGTCAAGACCATCCCGGCAGAGCTCCACCGTGAAGGGCGTATCGACAAGACCATGCAATTCTTGGGCATCGAGTCCTTCAAGGGCGGTTACGACTTTGCCAAGGGCGCGTTTGATTCCATGCTGAACGAGATGCAGGCCACCGCTAGCGCTGAGGACTACACCGAACTGACCAAGCGGGTGAAGTCCCTCTTCGTGGATAACATGCCAGTGCCTCAGTCCAAGATCACCCAGACAACTTATGCGCTGGTGCGAGAAGCCTTGAGCTCGGTGGACGAGGAGCCGAACGTGGGCGAGTCCCCAGCACCTCAAGAGGGGCAGAAGAGTACCGTGGTTGAGTTGGATGTTTCCAACAACACCACGACTGTCAAACTGGCCAAGGCTGCCAAGAAGTCCAAGTAAGGGGAACGTCATGCACTTCAAAGAAAAAGCTTCTATCGTGTTTCCCAAGGCGGAGTGGACAGGCGGGTCCTCCATCCATGCCAGCATCGCACGTGCTGCATCTATCCCGCTCAGCTTCAGTAACCCTCGAAAGCTGATGGCGGTCTTGAAGCATCAGAACTTTGGTGGGTACGTGTACCGGACCATCCTGAAATACTGCCCAGACATGGAGTGGCTGATGTCGGTGGATGACTTCCAGAACCTGCTGATGGTGGACTTCTATCGCATGCTGCACGGGCAGGGCGCGGTGGAGACTCCTAAGCGTCTGAAGAATCCCAAGACCGGGAACGTGTTTCACCGTGTCACCCTTGTGGAGAAGTCCTCCATTGTGGGCGGCATCCGAGTGTGGTTGACGCCTGAAGACGAGACGAGCTGCACCATCGGCTGGCGCTTCCGGCTTGAAGATCAGGTAACCGAGTCGGTGAACATTCGACTCAAGGCGGTGGAGTTGGCATCTTCTCTGCAGCACGAAGTTGAACTGATTGAGCAGTACATAGCGAAGGAAACCCCAGAGGGTGCCAAGCTGTTGGAAGATTACGTTAAGGCATAACCAAGGAGCCATCATGACCAAGAAACTACCAAAACCAAAAGACGAAATCAGCGCAGCCGTTCCCCTGAAGCTGGCCTCCATGCTGACCCCCACATCTGAAGCCAAGGAAGTGAGCTTCAAGGACCTCATGGCCCCAGCCTCCGGGAAGGGCTTCAAGGTGGACTTGTCCAAGTTCACAACTTTGAAGAGCAAGGACGAAAACGTCTTCTACGTGATTGGGTCGGATGCCTCCACTCTCCGTATGTCCTTCCGGCTGTGGAAGGAAGCCAGCAATCAAGGCACCACTAGCCTAGGGTTCCGCATTCGTATCGGGGACAAGTTGGCTGGGGAACCTGCCACTGATGCCGAGCTCAGCGCTCTGGGGGTTCATCACCTCACTTGGACAGGCGGGTCTCCCGGCGCTGGGCACCGTTCCATGCTGGGTTGTCTTTCTATGTCTGTTGCAGCGTGGGAGGCCAAAGCAGTGGCCAAGGAGATTGTGACTTCTGGGTTTGTGGACCAGTTGTACTTGTCCCTGAGCAGTGCGTTCTCTGGCTTCGAGCTTATGCCGAAGGATGCCCTCAGTGAGCTGCTGCAGTCCTTGGCACTGGTGGCTCTGCAGGATGTGTTAGCCCCATCCTCTGCCCATAATGTTAGGTTCCACTTGGGCAGCGCGGTTGAGCCTCTGTTCGATGTGCGCAACGGCGAGTCCTATGCTCGACGTGGGACGCCCACGGCGGTAACCTCCAAAGTGGACACCAAAGAGACTAAGCCTACCGGGCCAGTGCCTTATGCAGCACCTCACCCTAAGGACGCGCTAAAGGCCGCCAAAACCGCCAAAGTCTGACCCGGCACTCTACCCCTTACCCGTAATCACAAAAGAGCCCTACGGGGCTCTAATCCCCTCCTAGCCATGAACTCATCGCCCCCAAACCAAGAAGTCTTAGACATGCTCAGCGTAGCAGGCATCTACGCCGTGGGGACGGTCGGATTAGCTGGGTACTTCCATGTGGAGGTTACCGCTGACGGAACGTGCTATCAGCTTACGCCTGCCCTGAAGCGTGATGGGGTTCTGGATCGGGATGGGTGGCATCCCGGCACCATCGTAGTACCTGTTAGTTTTTAAGGAGATGAATATGACATCCGAGCAATTCAATGACCCGGCGTATGTGCCTAAGAACGGGGCGGAGTGGGAGGCATGGATTTGGCTCCAACTAGAAGCCCGCCCCAACATGACCTCCAAGCAGGTAATGAGCTCCCACCCGCATTTGAGCATTGGCGCTGCATCCGGGTTCCTGTCCAAGCTGGTTAAGCGCAAGCAAGTGGCGGCTGTGAAGTTCGCCGTTACGGAGGGCGAGACCCCTGTCTTCCGGTACTCCATTGCAGTGCCCGTGTTTGAGCCTGCGGTGCGCAAGCGCAATGTGCGTACCCGCCCACCCATTCCACCTTTCAACTTCGATCAAGAAGACCCACCAGTGAAACTGATAGAGGAGACTGCTCGAATGAATACCGAAACAGGACGATTTGCCGCTGAGCCTGCTCGGGTACGCTTGCAACAACCAGTAGGGGTCAATTATCAAGATGAAGCCAAAGCGGTGATAGCCGGGATGTCAGCACCCCTCGCTAAGGCTGTTTATACGGGCCTACAAGAGCTTTTCGGACCCCTGCCCTCTCTACCCCCTGCCCAAGCGCCTGAGGGGCCTCAAAAGCGCTCCTATAGCCTTACCCGACCTCGTAACGGCAGCCGGGAACTCGTGGACCTCTTCTCAGTCCGGGTGTTCAATTGTTTGCATGCCATGAGCCTCCACACGCTGGAAGACGTGGCAGCCAAAACCAAGGAAGACCTGTTGAAGGGGCCGAACATGGGACCCGTTAGCCTCTACCACATTCAGGCGGTATTGCGGGAACATGGACTACGACTGGCAGGTTCCTAATGAAGAACGCCATCAAAATCCTGACGGTCCTGATTACCGCCCTGCTCATTGGGCCAATAAGCGCAGTAGCGGGGTATATCTGGGAAGCTATCGCCGGAGGGTTTCAAGCAGGCCGGGACAAGTTCGTTGACCATGCTGCAGACCTTGTGGAGTACACGGAGAGCCTTGGGGAATCCATTGAGGCAAAGGACAAGCCATGATCTTCGATGCCAACTGGGTACCCCAGTCTAACGACGAATACCAGCAAAGGCTGCTCTCTACCGTCATCCTCCTCGTCACGGCGTCTGGAGGCTCTATGGTGGTTCCCCGGTCTATCCTTGCGAAACTGACTGGTAAGGGTGTCATGTTGCACCAGAGCCAAGCCGAGAACGGGGACTTGCTGTTGCACGTGACAGAGCACACTGAGGGGGTGCCAGAATGATTCAGCCCTATGTACCCCCTAAGAAGGTGTTCAAGCTGTCCAAGGTGGCAGCATCCTCTACCTTGCCAACGCAGATACTGCCAACAGGATTCCAGCTCAACTGGGACCCGGCCCGTAACTGCCTTGTGGACTACATGGGGATACCGTTGAATCCTTGTGACGCTCAGTACCTGTTGGAGCGTGCTTCGCAGCATCTCCAGCATTCACCCTCGGAGATTGAGCTCAGCCGTCAAGAAGTGATGGACCAGCTCTGGCCAGATCGGCACCGGAATGTCTAAGGTTACGGCGCTCACTAATGACGCCATTCCGGTGTCCCGGGGCTTTGCTGTGGCCTACGGGATGTGTGAGGCTGTGCTGATACAGCAACTGCACTTCCTACTGAGCACACAGGGTCAAAGCCGTGATGGGCGGGTATGGCATACCAAGTCGTACCAAGAATGGGCCTCCAACATCATGATGTTCGGGGCTAGGACCATCCGTTACGCCTTTGCACATCTGGAAGAGTTGGGCATTGTTACCTCCGGGAACTACAATCCTCACCTTCGGGACCAGCGAAAGTGGTACACCTTGAACTATGAATTGCTCGGGGTTGTAGAGGACCCTAGGTTGGCAAAATCTGCCACCCCCTTGGCCATTCCTGCCACACCTCCCTTGGCATTTTCTGCCATACCCCTTGGCATTTCTTGCCCAATCAATAAGGTATTAGATTTAATACCAGAGAAGGGGAAAGAGATTTCGCCTTCGGCAGGAACTTCTGGGACTTTTAAGATTCCTCTCGGGAAGCAAACCGAGACTACCGTGGACATAGATATGAAAACCCCAACATCCTCAGCCGCTATACTTCAGAGCTTGAAAGAGCACAATGGGACTGCTCCGAGTAAACTGAATACCTCCTCCTCACTTCAGCACCATTGGCGGAGACTTGTGCCTAAGCATCATCCATCCGTGGGCATGTTGCCAGAGTTCAAGAAGGTGGAGGTGGGGCAGCTATCGCACATCTCCAAGTCGTTAGGTGCGGCAGCGGACAAAACAATTCAGTACATCATTCCGAACTGGATTGGGTATTGCAATTTCGTGGCATCTCAGGCAGGGCTCAAGAAGACCCCTGATGTGCCGCAGATCGGGTTCCTGCTGAAGCATGTGGTGGAAGCGGCGAACTATGCCAAAGATGGGTTGCAATTAATTGCACCGAAAAAGGTTCAGGCAAAGGTTGTACCCGCGCCTGTGGTTGTGAATGTGGTCGAGAAGCCTGAGAGTGTGGCAGTGGAAGAGTCCGACGAGATAGCTGACGCTAACTTCATGTTGAACTGGAAGCCGCCAACTGATTGATTGGAGTACGAAATGTCTAAGATACAAATACCGGATGAGGTGTTCAAGTCCAAGCTGTTGGACAAGGACTACCATGAGCGCCTGATACAGGACCTGCCTCAGGTTATCGCCACTGCAGGGGTACCCGCCTCCGCAGTGTGGATGCGGCTGTCCAGCTACACCACCGAGGCCGAGCGTCTCTGGGTACGCAACATGCGTTCGGACACTGATCGTGGCCTGCTGTTTGTCGGGTCCAAGTTCCCTATCGAGGTTGCAGACAAGATGACCGCCATAACCGGGGTGTGCCTGCGCAATTACACAGATGCCCGGGTCATGTCCGTGCAGGAAGTGGTGAAGCGCATCAAAGACGCTTCCATGCCCGCACCAACCGTGCTGCTGATACCAAACTTTTGCTTGGATAAAGCCAACGGTGGGGACGTGCCTTCGTGGGAGATATCCATCCTCATGGGCATGTTGATAGATCGGATGGGGAAGGGCCTCAAGACTGTCATGTACACCACCAGCATGGCGGTAGTCCAGAAGCAATACGGCGACTCCTTTAAGACTCTGCTGGAGTCCAAGTTCGCCATCGCTTCCCCGGATGAGGTTTCGTACCCTCATGAATCTGCAACGCAATCAGCATAAGAAGGACAAGACATGAGCGGTACGATAGGAAGACAACTACTGAGCTCCCTGATTTACTCCGGGAACGTACAGACGTACATGAAGATGGCTTTGGAGGATCACCTGTTCAAGGACTCCGAAGCCGTTCTTTTTGAGCACATCTCGAAGCACCTTGCCAAGTACGGGAAGTTGCCCAAGCAAGAAACCATCGAAGACATCCCGGCATTTGAAGACGCACTGGTAGCGGCACCGGAACCACCCGAGTTCTACCTCGACGCGGTGGAGAAGCGGTACCTGCACAATTCGTTGAAGGCGACAGTGCAAGAGGCGTCATTGCTCCTCACCAACAAAAACGGGGAGGAGGCATTGGCAGGGCTGATGCAATCCGTATCCCTGCTGTACCGAAAGAGGCAGCGTAGTAGCCTTGTGGACTTCCGTAATGCCGAAGACATGATCAAGGAGGCGTATGCCCTCCAGAAGACCATGGGCAACGAGGTGTCCATGCCATTCGGGTGGCCAAGCTTGGATGCGATGTCTGGCGGTATGCGCGGGGGTGACTTCGTTACCTTCGTAGGGCGGCCTCAAGCGGGCAAGACCTTCAAGCTCCTGTACACGGCTCACAACGCATGGAAGCATGAGCGAGTGCCTTTGTTCATATCCATGGAGATGTTGACCCTGATCATCAATCAGCGTCTTACGGCCATGCACACGCACAAGAAGCTGACCGACCTGATGAAGGCGGAGCTGTCTACCAAGGCGGCGCAGTCCATGTTGGTGGACCTGCACAAGCTGAAGAAATCGGAGTTCCCTCTCTGGGTTGTGGATGGCTCCAAGGTGCGGACGGTGGATGACATCATCATGCTGTGCCACCTGCTCAAACCATCCGCTGTATTTGTGGACGGGGCGTACCTGTTGGATCACCCGGATAAACGCCTCAGCAAGTGGGACAAGCAAGCGGACAACGCACGGCAGCTAAAGCAGCGAGTAGCCACTGATCTGGGAATCCCCGTGGTGGCCTCTTATCAGCTCACCAAGTCCTCCGTAAAGGCAAAGAAGGCCAAGGGTGGCAAGGAGGTCTCGGACGGCATGGAGGACGTGTACGGCTCGGACGAAATGGCCCAGTTGTCTACCGTGATGCTGGGGCTCTTCGACCATGAGGATGAGATTGAGAAAAAGAAGAAACGGACGGTCAAGATTCTCAAGGGCCGTAACGGGGAGTCAGGCGAATTCGATATCAACTGGGACTTTGGCCCAGCCATGAATTTCACAGAGATAGTCCCAGAGAAGGCTGAGGACGTTCAAATGGAATTCATGGGATAACCAGAGCACGTACCCCGACTAGCAACCGGGGTTTTTTATGTGTGAAATTAATTGTGCAAACTATTATTTTCTGCTACACTATCAGCACTGCTAAATTAAGCAGAGAGTTAAGTTCAACCTACAAGGAGTATTGACATGCCATGTAAACCCGGAGACCGCGTAACCGCTGTCCTTAGTGCCAACACCCAAACCATCAAGCTGCTTGGGCACGGCACCTATCATGGGGAAACCACGCCCCCTAAGTTCCCAGTCCCCAACCCCACCCTGCATCTGGATGACGGTACCGTGGTCTATGGGTACCAATGCTGGTGGGGGCCTGAGGAAAAGGTCCTTCCAAAAATGCAACGCGACTACCCCAACGCCGTTGTTGAAACAGTCACCATCCCTGCCTAGGAGTTCACCATGTCGATCACAATCAACAAGACAAAACCAAAGGCCGTTGCCAAGCTGGCGAAGGTTGAAGCGGTAGAACCCGCGAAGATGGGCGATGATGCACTGGCAGACCTGTATGGCTCCCTTGAGGACCGCTGTACGGCTCTGATGACGGACCCCGTGTTCACTCAGTTCAACGAAGCCAAGGCAGAGCTGCAGAAGCGCTTGGATCAATACGACTCCACCGACGAAATCAAGATCAAGGGGGCTCACTGGCTTTTGACTGCCGGGGCCTGCTCCAAGTCTCCCCGCAAGATTCTGGACAACGGTGCGGTGGCCAAGTTCTTGGGGCAGGAATCCTTTCTGAAGATCGCCAAAGTGACCGTGGGTGACGCGGAGAAGTACCTGACTCCAGAGCAAGTGGCCACGGTGGTGAGCGCAGAGTCGTACACCAAAAACCGCAAGGTCGTTGCATCTTTCTTGGGGAAGTAATGTCAGACGCCCAAGAGACCCAGACTACTGCCCCGCCAGTAGATCAGCACCAGAACCGCGCCGGGTTCATGGTCCCAGTTGCCCGGGAAGCCCATTTGACTTGGTGGTACAGCCAAATGCCTCTGATGGAGGTGGGTGTACCGGATACAGAGACCATGTATTACTACCAGCAATCGTGCGTCAAGGAAGCGCAGACCCACGTGGTCCCTGAGGGGATACGCAGCAATTTTTCCATCCAGATTATCCAGAAGCGCCTAGCCTCCCTTGGTATGGTGGCAACCCCTTGGATGGTTGTATTCATTGCCAGCTTGTGCCGCAGCCCCGCTGATGCGGTCATGTGGACGTTCTTCCTGAAGGGGCACAGTGTGGCCAAAAAGTCCAATGTGCTCTCCATGCAGGATATTGGGGAATTGTTCCCCAAGGGCCTCCCCACCCGGGCAGGAATGGGGTGGATGTGGGACCTCCAGAAGTTAGGTCCAACCACTGGCCCGGACAATCTGCTCGACTACGTTAGGGCTCGTGCAAGTGAAGCCTGACAAGATCAAGCAACTGCTGATGCTAGTTGGCTCAAGTGCCATCGGCTCCAGAACTGGGTGGGTGCTCGGCACTTGCCCTATTCGCTGGAAGCATGGCTCTGAGCCTTCTATGGCCTTTGCAGTCTCCACTGACCCCAAGAAAAAGTCACGGTGCAAGTGCTTGTCTTGTGGGTACTCCGGCGACCTGACGGACCTTTTGTTGGACATTCGTTTTGGCCTACGAAAGAATCCAGAGTACGCGCCCCACTACCAATTGCAATTAGCTGCAAATCTTGTGGCGTCTGAGTTCGAGGAGATGGAGCTCACCGCTCAAGACATCCCCGACTTCGAGTCCAAGGTCAAGCAGGTTCAGACTGTGTTCCCTACTCAGTGGCTGGCATCCTTCAAGTCCGCCCTTGACTTCCCAGAGGCTGTTGAGTACTGCACTGGCCGTGGGATCATGAAGTCCACCCTCTTGGACCTTGATGTTCGGTACGACCCTCAGCAACAGCGCGTGGGGTTCCCATTCCGAAACTTCAAGGGGGAGATAATGGGCATGCAGGGGCGCTACATCGGGACCGAGCCTACCAAGGACGACAAGCACGATGAGGGTGTGCTACGGTACTTCCAGTACGGGTACAAGGGTAAGCGCAACATGCACTGCTGGATGGGCGAGAACACGGTGAACCTCGATGAGCCTGTAGTCCTGTGCGAGGGGCCTATTGACTTCGCACGAATCTATCAGCATTACGAGAATGTTCTGGCATCATTCACCTCCGGCTTATCCATGACCAAGGTGAAACGTATTTCTGATGCAGACTCAATCGTGACGTTCTATGACCATGGCAAGGGCGGAGACGCGGCCCGTGAGTCCATACGAAAGTTTTTACCGGGGTACCCCATAGTGGACCTCATACCAACAAAGAGTGAAGGTGATGCCGGAGCCATGAGCCCAGAGCGCATCGAAGCCCTCTTGAAAGATCACGTGCCCATTTAGGGCGTGTGTAACCCAACGTGCTACTAGCACATATCAACTGAAAGACAGAAATGGCTATCAACTTCAAGTCCAAACCTGCACCTGCAGGGGCCGCACCCAAGGCCACAGCTCCCGCAGCTCAACCAGCGAAGGCCTCTGGCCTGTCGTTTATCAAGCGAGGGAAGCAGGCCCAAGCTATTGCGGATCAGGAAGAAAAGAAAGCGGAGATGCGTGGGAAGAACAACATCTTCCGCTTCTGGATTCCCAAGGGTGAAAGTACGAGCATCACGTTTTTGGACGGCGACCTCGTTGACGGTATTCTTGACATCCCGTTCTACCATGAGCACAACGTGAACATGAATGGAAGCTGGATGAACTGGTTTATCTGCACGCAGGACGAAGAGCCATGCCCCATCTGCGAAGGCGGCGGCTCGGCATCTTACGTGGGCGTGATGACCGTGATCGACCATGGTGAGTACACCAGCAAGAAGGACGGCGTAGTGCACAAGGACAACGTGAAGTTGTTCGTGGCAAAGCGTGACACCATCAAGCTGTTGCAGAAGTACGCTGTGAAACGTGGCGGTCTGCGCGGATGCACCTTTGACGTGTCTCGCACCGGGGACAAATCTCCAGCCGTGGGCAGCGCCTTCGACTTCACCGAGAAGCTGACTGAGCAGCAATTGGCGGCGAAGTACAAGCCGTCCAAGGCAGGCGAGTTGGACCGCTCCAAGGCCGTCAACTACGAAGACTACCTGAAGGGCCTTTACCAGCCTGCCAGCGAACTTCGCAAGTTGGGCTTCGGCTCCTCTGCAGGCCCTATCGGCGGGGAAAGCGGCGCGGCTGAGAACTACGATGTGTAATCCCTTCGGGGACAGACTCCGGTAACCATGTGTCAATCCGGCAGAGGGGTGGAAGGCCCCTCACTAAAGGCAAGTATGTACAAACTGATCACACAACTTCACAGAGCCCCCATTAGTGTTGGAAGCGCAGCGGTGTACCCCTACGTGCCCAGCATTCTTGAATCGTGCGGACGCAAAGCCAAGTACCCAGATGCTGATGGCAATTTCGACTACAACCTCGCCCGGGTAGTGGGTAGTGAATTTACCAAGAGAATTCTGGTGCCAAGGAACATGGCAACCTCTATCCCTGAGGACCTCAGACTGGAAGGCCTTGACTACGACTTTACGTCCTCATTCATTCCGAGGAATTCTGAGCAGTCGCGCTGCATCAATGAGGTGGTAGGTCTACTCCGAAAGCCGACCAGCTTCGTATTCGAAGCCCCAACGGGTTTTGGTAAAACGTGGTGCGCTACGGACATCATCAGCCAGATTGGTAAGAAGACAGTCATTGTTGTCACCAAGGAAGATATTCTGGACCAGTGGGTTGTCGCCTGTGAAAAGGTCTTGGGTCTTCAAGTTGGCAAAGGCAAAGGTATCGGGATCATCAAGGGCGATAAAGTGGATACAGTCGGTCACGGCGTTGTCATTGCGATGGTGCAGTCCCTCGCCAAAGAGGCAAGATACCCAGAGCACATCTTCCGTGATTTTGGGTTGGCTATCTGGGACGAGTGCCACCGCATCGGTGCCGATTTCTTCTCGCAGTCTTGTTTCCGGCTCCCGGCGTTGTTGCGTCTCGGCATCTCTGCAACCCCTGACCGAAAGGATGGCCGGGAAGAGGTCATAGAGGCTCATATAGGCCCCACTCTGGTTCGGACCACCATAGCCCCTATGACTGCCCGTGTAATCTCCCAAGAGAGCCCATGGAAGATTCCCCTGAGGCGCAAGCTAGATTCCGAGGGTCGGGTGGTGGTGCTTGACAAGGGGTCCATACAGATGGAGCAGATGCCTCACAGCGCGGGACGGTGTGGCCACGTAATCCGCATGCTCAGCAACCACCATCCGCGAAACAAGATCATTGCCAACTTTGTAGCCCAGAGCTACAAGGCTGGACGCAAGATACTGGTGCAGTCAGATCGCAAGGATCACCTTGAGGTGCTGGCCTCTCTGATCGCGTCTTCTGGGGTGCCTATTCCCAAGATCACGTACTACGTGGGGGGACTCACTTCAGCCCAGCGGGAGAAGGCCAAGGAGGGGGCTGTGCTGATGGCAACGTACCAGATGACCGCAGAGGCCACTGACATCCCGGACCTAGACACTCTCGTGATGGCCACTCCGAAGTCAGACGTGCGTCAGATTGTTGGGAGGATTCTCAGATTCGTTGAGGGGAAGAAAGAGCCTGTAGTCTTTGACCTGATAGATGACAGCTCTTCAGTGTTCGATGGGTACGCCAAGACCCGAGCCAAGTGGTATGCCTCCGTTGGGGCAAAGGTGCAGCACATCAAGGCACCATCGTTGACAAACTCTTAAAAATTACTACACTGGAGCGCCACTAGAGGCCTACACCATGACCACACCGACACCACCCCTTACTCCCGCTGCCGCCGCGTATCGTAAGTGGTACGCCAAACATAAGGCTGAATTCAATCGCAAGAGGGCTGAGAAGTATGCAGCCGATGAGGGGTTGCGGCAAGCAGCACAGAGAAAACAACAGTTATATCGGGAAACAAAACCGAGAGAGGTTGCCAGTGGGCAGCACTTCCGCATGGTCAAGGGCCATCAAGTAGAAGTGTTCCGCATTGGCTCAGTGAGCGAGATGATTGGGCGCAACGAGCAAACTATTCGTAGCTGGGAGCGCAAGGGGTACATCCCTAAACCAACCATCAAAAGCACTCATCGCTTCTACACCACTAAGCAGGTGCAGTTGTTGCGTGAGTTCGGAGATTTGTCTTCGCTAGTACGTTGGGACCCCCAGATACGTGCGGTGGCAATCTCAAAAAAAGTGAAAGAAATCAAAGCCCAATGGGCAGGAGTTTGACATGACAACAACAATCAAGAAGGCAGCACCAAAACCACTTCCGGTGCAATTAACTGCAAAGCCTACCATGGCCGCAGCTTCCGACCTCGTGAAGGCTACCAGTGTCAAGGCTGCCGCGAAGACTCCCAAGGAGTACGGTGGGGATGGTTCTGCATTGGATACTCCAGACACTGCCATCCAAAGCAAGCAACCAGTTGCAGTCGTCGGCAAGAAGTTCAAAGACGGCTCCGAGACTGAGAATCAAATTCCTGTTGGTCCGGTGAAGCACTTCAACGAGCCTCATGTCACTGTGGGCTTGAGCATGGCCGTGACACGTAACCTAGGCAACTTCGAATCCGTCAAGATGATGGTGAGTCTGAGCATGCCTTGTGCCAACAACGAAGAGGCTATCAACGCCACCTTTGATGAAGTCAAGGGATGGGTGGACACCCGGGTCGAGCTGTTGAATCAAGAAGTTAACGAGCAATTGGCATAAGACCATGGCGACCACCTCAGACATCCTCAAGAAGATCAATAAGGACCATGGTGCCCACATTGCTACAACGGGCGGCAAGGACTTTGTTGATGTAGACCGGATACCCACGGGAATCTTTGCCGTAGACCTAGCGATGGGTGGGGGCTTCCCTGTGGGCAGAACCAGTGTTGTGTTCGGGCCTGAGTCCAGCAACAAGACCAACATCGTGTTGATGTCGGTTATCCAAGCTCAACGCAAATGGCCTGACAAGAAGGTCGTGTTCGTGGATGCCGAGAATGCTCTTGACCTGAAGTGGGTCACCACCTTGGGAGTTGACTCGGATCGCCTGATCGTGGTCCACCCAGAGTACGCAGAGCAAGCCGTAGACTTCATTGAAGCATTCGTACACGCCAGCGATGTGTCACTAATCGTGCTCGACTCCATAGCTGCCCTCATTACCGCCAATGAAGCCGAGAGCAGCGCGGAGAAGGTGGCTGTTGGAGGGGCCTCCGCCATTGTTGGCAAACTCATGCGTAAGGTTCCAGCCGCCATGCGTAAGATGGTGAACCAAGGCATCGTCCCCCCAACCTTCATTGCCATCAATCAGATTCGCATGAAGATTGGCGTGATGTACGGCAATCCTGAGACCATGCCCGGAGGGTTCGCTGTGAAGTTCGCAGCCTCCATGATCCTCCGGGTCTACGGGAAGAACATCATTGATAAGAAGTTCAGCACAGTAATGCCAGCCTTCAAGGAGGTGAACTGTGTGCTCCAGAAATGGAAGTGTCCCATCCTTGCCGTGAACGCTGTGTACACCATGCAGATGATCGAAGCTCAGGGCAACAAGCCGGGATTCATTTCTGACTGGAACACTGTGAGTGCTTACATGAAAGAGCTCGACTACCTGACCAAGGCGGATAAGGGTGGGTGGCTGATGAATGGGTCCGTGTACAAGACGCTGGAAGAATGCCGGGAAACCCTGTACGGGGATGCCGACATGCTGGCGGACATGAAGTCCACCCTCATTGCCGAGCTACTCAGTAAGGGCACGAGCATAGAGCCAGATGGCGAACTCCCAACCGAGGATTGAGATGACCATAGCAGTAGAACCAGCATACCTCCGCCGTGGCAACGCAAAGGGCAAGGACAAGGGGGTAGCAGGACGCATAGCGGAGAAGTCCTTGGCGAAGCGTTTAGGGGGCTCCCTGACCCCGGGATCAGGCGGATTGGACGGGGCTAAGGGGGACGTGAAGGTGGGCGACTTTCTGATGGAGAACAAGACCAGCACGAATGATTCGTTCAGCGTCAAGAAAGATCACCTGTACAAAATCTACCAAGAGGCCTTGGAGGTGAGCAAGACCCCCGCCCTGTCCGTGCAGTTCGTGAGCTCGGAAGGCAAGTCTGAAAAGCGGGATCGCTGGGTCATGATTCCTGAAGCCCAGTTCCAAATGCTTTTTCTAGGGTAGACCATGGCACTCACAATTCTTAAAGCGTTGAAGGCCCCATTGCCTACGTTGAAGTTCGAGTTGCACAAGAGGATAGCTGGGTGGGAGGACCCCCGCCCACACTTCCCCTTGCGTGCATCCGACCTCCTCAGCACCAAAGGGGAGTTCTGCCCCAGAGAGCATGCGTTTATGGACATGGGTGTGGCAGCCAAGAAGGGCAGCTTCGTGGGCACCTCTCTCCGCATGACATTCAACCATGGCAGTTTCATGGAGCGGCAGATTCGGGATGTGTACCTTCGGGACATCGTAGTTGGAGAGTGGGAGTGTGGTATCTGCAAGCACACGCACCCCACGTTTGGCAAGGCCCCAAAGATCAAGTGCCCGTCCTGTGGCTGGGGTCACAAGTGGGAGTACAAGGAGCCTCGGTTCGCGGACGAAGAGTCTGGCGTGTCTGGTGGAATCGACATGCTGTTGGACATAGGCCAACCAAAGCTACTGATCACCGAAATCAAGACCATGACGCCCGAGGACTTCAAGACCTTGGCTGCGCCTCTGGTAGAGCACAAGCTGAGAACCAGTTTGTACCTGAAGCTTGCGGAGTCCAGTACGTGGGCAGCCTCAGACCGGGTGAACACCAAGGAGTCAAAAATCCTTTACGTCACCAAGTCGTTTGGCTTCAAGGATGAGACTCTAAAGGCGGCTGGCATCAAGGACGCGGCATTCTCCCCGTTCAAGGAGTTCACCATTGCCCGAAACGATGCTATGCTTGCGACCTCCATGAGCAAAGCAAAAGTGCTTAATGTGTGGCGGCAGACAAAGCAAGGCATGCCAGTGGGTGTATGCTCCAATGGTCTGTGTAAACGTGCCCAAGGGTGTCCTGCTGTTGGGCCATGTTTTTCAGGGAAGTATCAGAGTACACTTACATGGTATGAAGACGGAGTGCCTAAGCACCCCGGCAAGACTGCCATAAACTGAGATTGAGAACTGAGATGGGAATTCGCGTAATGGGACTCGACATGAGTACCGTGACAGGTTTGAGCATCGTTGACTCCGACAAGTCCGTGGTGCACACCGAGGTCGTCACCTTCAAGAAGCTGACAGGCTGTGAGCGCATCAACGCCATCGCCGGGAGAGTGCTTGAGGCGCATGCAGAGTTCAAGCCAGACTTCGTGACCATAGAGGATTACGCAGTCAGTCGCTTTGGCGGCTCTGCCATCGTCAGCATCAGCATTGGGTCCGTGCTTCGATTCCTGCTCTGGCAAAATGAAATCCCCTACTTGGAAGTCAGCCCAACCAGTCTCAAGAAGTTCGTGACTGGCAAGGGCAACTCTCCCAAAGACCAAATGATCCTTGAGGTGTTCAAGCGGTATGGCTACACCTCCAAGACCAATGACATCGCTGACGCCGTTGGGCTAGGTATGTTTGGGCTCTGTGCCGCAGGCGTAAAGTTCACCGCCGAGTCCAAGAAATGTGTGGACGAAGTATTGAAAAGCCGACAAGGCTTGCCAATACCGCACCTGTTGCAATTAAGTTGAAAAATTATTTGCAGTTAATTGCACAAATAATTTGGCAAACTTCAAAAATTTGTTATAATTACTTTACCAAAACCAATTGCCCCTATGGGGCTTAACCTAGGAGTATCCACAATGGCTACAGCAAGCAAGTCCCCTACCATGAAACTCATGAAGAACCCAGCGAAAGCGCAAGTAGCCGCTGTGGAAGACATCGAGCAGGAGCAAGCGAAAGCGGCCCCAGCTCAAAAGACGGTAACCAAGACCGTGGTCAAGTCCAAGCCTAAAGCGGCTGAAGTGGCGACACAGGACGAAGATGCGTCGGAAGACCTGATTGTCAAGACCGCTTCGGAAATGGCCCACATCAAGTCGGATAAGGCATTCGCACTGGTTCCCAAGTTGTTGGACACCATTGAGCATGACTACTTTCGTTTGGGCGGTGTTCTGTCTGCTATTCAAGCTGGCGGCTGGTTCATGGACAAGGGTCACGAAACCTTCCGCTCCTTTGTGGAAGCTGAAGCTGGCGTTGAGTACCGTAAGGGTATGTACCTGATCGAAATCTACAACGGACTCGTAGAATCCGGTGTGGCGTGGGATCAAGTCAAGCATTTGGGCTGGACAAAGCTGGCCGCACTGGCGAAAATTCTCTCGCCTGAGAACGTGGATGCTTGGGTGGAAGTGGCTGACGGCCTGACCGTCCTGCAGTTGAAAGAGCACATCAAGGAAAGCACCAAGGGCGAGAGCTCTACGATGTCCCCTGAAGTGTCGGAGAAATCCTCCAGCACTACTACGATGACCTTCAAGCTGCATGCCGACCAGAAGGCCACTGTCCGCGAAGCCCTTGATAAGGCCAAGCACGAGAGCGGTACTGAGTTCGACTCTGTTGCGTTGGAAGCGATGGCCTTGGACTTCTTGGGCGGCGAAAGCAAGCTGAAGACCATGCCCTCTCTGGCCGAGCTGATGAAGGGCAAGTCTGCCGAGGAAGTACTGGAAGCCTTTGGCGAAGTCTTCCCAGATGTAGTGCTTGAGGCTACTCTGCCCTAAGAACTGTTAGCCTGAGGTACCGTGGGGAGCCTCAGGCCTTATTCAAATGTCCCCTAGTTTCACTGAGAAGGAGCCGAGAAATGGCAACCAAAAATGTAGCTGCCAAGGCAGCACCCGAGGCTGAAGCTGGGAAGGTTGATGCTGTCAAAAAAGCAGCGACCAAGAAAGCCGACGCCAAAGCTGCTACCGCAGCGCCCGTTAAAGCCTCCAAGGCTGCAGCCCCTGCGAAAGCAGAAAAGGCTGTGAAGGAAGCAGCGCCCAAGGCGGCTGCTAAAACTGCACCGATCAAGTTGGTGAAGTCCGCTGCCAAGGAAGCGCCTGAAGTCAAGCCAGCACCTGCCAAGGCAGCCAAAGCGGCTGTTGCCAAAGTGGCACCCGCTGTGGAAGTTGAGAGCACCGATGCCGTGGGTCGCAAGCAATTGGCGGATGACGTGCGACACCTGATGCAAGAGCAAGGCGTTGCCGTCAGTCCCAAGCTGGCAGTGGCCTTAGTCGAGAGCTTCGAGACCTCCGTGTCCAAGGCGCTGTCGGCTGGCAAGGACGTTGTGTTGCCCGGTTTCGGCAAGTTCAAGGTAGCTCTCCGCACTGGTGGTGAGCGCCGTAACCCCAGCAATGGGGAGATGATCACCGTGGCGGATGCGTGGGCTGTGAGCTTCAAGGTCGGTAAGGCTCTGAAGACTTCGGCTAACACCCGGGCCACTGCGTAATTTGGCTGACTGGCGAAAGCCCGTGTTGGTCTGAGCCATCCCTCGGGAACCTCAGACCCTATAGGTAAGAAAGTACCCAGTCAGCCTTCTAAGCATCGTGGTGGGTTTTTGCTTCTTTGCAGTTGCGGTCCCCCACCACTGATGAGAACGGTCCTCATATTGATGAGGAGAGCTGGTACCAGACCCAGCTCACTTCAGAAGGCATCTTGGTAGGTATATGCATGTAACCACTCCCGCGAGGGCTGTCATAGTGGATGATCATGGGAATTATCAGGGTGCCTTCTGAAGAGCGTAGGCGTTAAAAACTGGAACCTACAGCATGGGCAGGTACCCGAAGCCTAATCGGCCATGCGAGAAGTAAAGGTGGTTCGCTCTTTATTTATTGAGAGTTTGGGTCCGGGGTAGCGCCCCAGCCGTTGGGAGTACAGCAGTCATGAGTGATACACAGGGGAGGCATCCCGCTGTGCTAGAGGCGAAGACGAGGAAACCAACGGCGACCCACCAAATAGAAGTGCCTTGCACAGGGTATTGCGACTGGTACAAAGGTCAACAAATGCCAGCAGGGTACTTCTATTTGGGTCACTGTCTTCCGCTCGGTATCACGTTCCCTAGGTAAGCGTGGTGTCGGGTGTTCGGGAAGGTTAAGAAGAACGCCTGTAGCTGGGGCACTGGCTGCAGGGTAGTAGGGTTCAACTCCCTAGGTGACCCACCAAGTTTGGTAGGAAGTAGGATACACAGTCAAGCGGTACATACTACCGTTGGGAACAGGCGGACGAATGAGCTGCCCTAGACCTAACGTTCCAGTGCCGCCCCCCTGTGGGTCAGGAAAAGGTGAGGCAGGAGGGAGACCTGTCGTGCGGGTGCAAATCCCAAACTGAGGACTATGTAGTGATGTCCACGCAGAAGCGGCCTAGGCAGCTCAGATAAGGCAAGACCCACCCTACCAATTCGAGTGCGGCTACGTTTAATTGAGATGAAAGAATCGCGCCAGACCTACCCGGAATGGCTGGACCAACCACTTCTCAGACCTCTACAGGCACGTCACGAGAGCGGACAAAAAGAGGCTCCATTTGGGTTGCGAGACCCATTCATTTAACAGGACCGTCATGCCCATTCAATTAGAGATTACAACCCGGTGCAACTTTGATTGCTTCTACTGCGCGGGTCGGCTGATGCCTCAAGAGGATATGGACTGGGATGTCTTCACCAACATCATAGACACCGAGGCTCCGAACAGGCAGGGGCAACGAGCTACGATCCAAGGCGAGGGGGAGCCTTCCCTGCATCCAAGATTCGCGGACATGGCCCGGTACATCACGAGCAAGGGCATGATCCCCAACACTGTGTTGAACGGAACCCGATTGGATGGCCCGTTGCTGGCAGAAGTATTCCCCCGCATCTCAATCTCTATCGACTCAATGGACCCAAATCACTCTGGAAAGATTGGGAGGCACAACCTGCCCAAGGTCCTACGAAACATTGAAGAGATGCTCCCACACTTCCCAGCGTCTAAGGTCGTGATCATGACCACAGACCATGGCCAGCCTATCCAGCCTGTACGTGATTGGGCCATGAGGATGGGATTCCTGAACCATATCATTCAAGAGCTGGTACAGAAGGTGGACTACGGCAGACGCTATCACGTGATGTCTCAGTTCCCCAAAGCGTACCCCGGGGCCTGTGCCTTCGTGGACACCGATACTTTCCGGTTCTACAGGTACGATGGGGTGCAGATACCATGCTGCTTCATGCGAGACACTTCCGACTTCGAGAGCATCCCGGTACTTCAGAAACGCCTTTCAGCGGGAGACACCCCCAAGGGATGCCTTGGATGCCGTCACCTTGCACCCAAATAACCAAGCAGGCCTACCATGACTAATGCAGAACTGATCGCTATCCTTTCCCAACAACCTCCACATGCTGAGGCCTTGTCCTTTGATGAGGCACTTGGGTTCAACATGCCAGTGGTTGCAGTTGATTTGGAACTTGCGGGAGAGCATGCCGACATCATGGTGGACCAGATCGTCCTACTCACTAGAGCCCCAACATGACCGCCCAAGATACACCCTACAAAGTCACCAGAGCCCCTACACGGCCTCAAAAGCGCACGCACCTACTCCTACCATGCCAATTCAAAGGGGGGCCTTTAAACGGGGCTGAGCAGAAAGTTGCAGCAGACGAGCACGGACTCCCACCTCCAGTCTATGTGTTGGGAAGTCACATGGGGCTTGTTACGCCGGGAACTGGATCGTATCGAAACCTCCCCGGCACCCGGGACTACTACTGGAAGTGACCATGACACAGAAGCGCACCCTACTGGATCGGGTACTCCTACGGATAGCCCGAATCCTCTTCCACGTCCTCCTAGCTCCCGGGTTCATTGCTGGGATGCTTCAAGAAGTTGGGGAGCGCCTAAGAGGTAAGAGACGGGTTCGACTAGGCAAGCACTGGTAGTGCAATTAACAGCACTAAATTTTTGGGAGAACTATCACCATGATTATCAAAAAGACATCCCCAAAAGCAGTAGGTTCAAGTGATCTAGTAGAGCTCTGTACAGAGTACCTCACTAGTCCAAAGTATGACCCAGACTCTCCAGTACGTTGGGAGCACCCTGACCTAGATGTGAAAGAGGATGTACTCCTAAAGATGCGAGAGTACTCCTGTCCTCACTGTATGAAGGTATGGAGAGTCCCTCATTCCTATCTAGAGCCAATACCAGCCTTTGGACTAGATGCGTTCATATCCCATATCCCACCAACCTACGACCTGATGAATGATCTGAAGAAACCAGATAAGGCGGGTGAGTGGAAGAAACTGAAGTACGTGCTAGGGACACCCACCTCAGGGACCAACTCGTACCTACAAGCTATCCAAGCGGCTAAGCTCCTAAATGTGTACCACGAGGCTTGGAGTCTACCGGAAGAGTAAAGAGGCAAGGGGTTGAAATTATTTGCCAAACGGTAAAACCCTGATATAATACAAATTAAGGAGAAATTGAGGATGACAAATTCAGAGGTGATTGTTCAGGTGGAGAGTGCAGCGAGTCCGGGGGTGTTCTATACGGTTGATCTTTCCAAGGCCACTTGTACTTGCCCGATGTTTAAGTACGCTAAAGGCCCATGCAAGCACGTAAAGGAAGCCATGGCTGCGAATCCTGAGGCTTGCTTTCCAGTGTTGAATCCGGCCCATGAGTTCATGCGTTTGCGTGGAGACTACAACCCTAATGAAGTCCAATATTTGATCGAGAACTATGACCAGTGGCTTAGGACTCGGGTGTCTAAGAACCTCATGCTGCGAGACTTCATGTTCCACGCCTACGGCTCAGTCATGGGGATTCCCAACATTCCCGAGCACCCTGAGATGGTCGAGCGGTCTGCTCGGGAGTTGTGCGAAAAGGTCTGTGAGCCCATTTTGGAGCAATTTGGCTCCTTTGCCATAACCTACGGGTACTCCTCAAGGGAGATAATGTCCAGCCGTTGGCCAGACATCGGCCCAACCAAATCCTCTCCCCACAACTGGGACCGTGGGACCTACGGCCAAAAGGTCTATGCTCGGATAGATATCCTCCCGTATGCGGTGGAGGACGGCGAAGTAAGTCGCTCTGAGTTTGCGTCTTGGGTGATGTTAAACTTAGATATTGACCTCTTAATGCAATGGGACAAGTCCAATGTGTATTGCATTTCGATAGCCCCTCGACCTCGCAGAGTGTGGGTCGAGTGGTGCCAGCAGGGGAAGGGGGACAATCATTCCAACAAGCGAACCTATATGGGGGAGAAGTATTGGATGAAAGATTACCCTACCTTGCCACCAGCCAAACGACCCAAATTCGCCCCATCATTCACTGGCGGAAAAATGTATTAGGACCATCATGACATTTCCAATAAAAATTGTAACTGGCACAGGAGTTGTAGAGGGGGAGGACGGAGTGTTCGAGGCCTGCTCGTCTCGGACCCATTTGTGTGGATTCGCTTGTTGCAAGTTCGGAGCCCTAGGTAACTGGATTTCCTTGTTACCCGGCGAGATGGACCGGGCTAAATCCCTCGACCTCAAAACTGACCACTTAAACCCCGTAGCTAAGGATGGTGTAATTGCAGTTAATTGCACTAGACTCTGTGACGGTAAAGACTTGAAACCGTTGGATTGTCAGTTCTACCCCCTGTGGCCTTCCAACATGGAGGTTACAGAGTTTATCGTGGCCTCCAACACAAAGTGCCCGATCCCCTATGAGCTTCTAAAGGATCGCGCCCTCTGGGTCCAACGTATGGCATTCGAGTGGGAGAAGCTAAATCCCGGATCAATCGCTGTAATGGTAAAGAGCGCAGAGGGGTTCGTGGCGTATCAGCCATTCCCATACATCATCAAGGACGGAGAGGTTGTACCATCATGAGACTGTTAGAACACTGGACGCATGGCGGCAGGACCTTTGATAAGGTAAGGACGCAAGCCACCCCAACCGGGACTGGCCACCTCGGTGGAGGTGTGGAGGTTCCAACCGGAGCTCCGGCCCTTATCATCCACGCAGGCCGGGTGCGAAGTTATTGGGGGTTTTCCCATACTGGCCTGTTTAGTCTCTACTACGCCATATCCAATGGAACAGTTACGGTTGGGACTTCCAAGTTTGAAGTGGCTCAGAAGGCAAAGACCACTGCCAAGCAATGCGAGGCCGGAGTGGTCTACGTGTTCTCTGGGTCGGACCTCAAGCGGTATTCGTACCCCAAGGCCTCGTGGCTCACCACCCCCACCGATCACCCGGAGACCATGGCCGAGTGCGCTGACGAATTAGAGTCTTTTCTGATTGAGGCTGCTGAGGACTTGGCCACCGTGTACGGCACCAAGAAGGCGGCTGTTTTGCTGTCGGGCGGGACTGATTCCACCATGACCGTCCTTGCCCTCAAGGCCGCTGGCTACGAGGTTAAGGCCTTTTCCGTGGGGACTTCTCGGGAGGTTTACGACCCCTCTCATGCTGAGCGGTATGCTTCCATACTGGGAGTGGAGTACGAGTTTGTCCAAATCCCCTCCCATGACTTTGAATTACAGAAGATGCTTGAAGAGGCCCTGCTCATGGCCGAGCTTCGGGACTTCTCAAATGTCCTGATGGCGTGCTGTACTGCTCTTGCTCTCCGGGTGATTAAGCAGCAAGGGTTCACTTTGGTGTTTCACGGGTACTTTGCAGATATGTTGGTGGGGAATGACACGTACATCTATCCCGACTTCAATAGAGAGTTCCCAGTGGGAAGTCCGACTCGAACGGATGCCGCATGGTCAACCCATCGAATCAAGAAGTGTACGCATATCACCAACAACACTCTATGGCTGGACGCACTCTCCACCTGTAATGGGATGCAGTGGGCTACCCTGTTTAATCACCCCTTGATCCAAGGCTTTCTATTCTGGCTACCCATGCGGTTGTTGCCAGTCGGGCAGCCTAAGCATTTGTACTGGCAACTGCTAGACCAGTACATAGATAACGGGGCATGGCACGACACCCGTAAAATCGGGTTCTACACTGGGTCTGGTATCGGGACTGTTCGTTTGAAGAATCCAGTCCTCCAAGACGCCAATATCCGCGAAACCTCCACTAGAATTTTTAAGGAAGTGAAATGACCAAAGTGACCATCAAAAAGACTCAAGCCGCCCCTGCCACCAAGTCTGCGAAAGCCGCCCCCGGCCCTAAGCTGCCCAAGGCGACTAAGGAGGCTAAGGCTCTTCCGGCCGCCCCAGAGGCGGGGACTACTGCGCAGATCATGTACATTGGGATTGACTCCATCATCCCCTATGAGAACAACCCTCGTCTGAATCAGGAGGCAGTTGCCGGGGTGCGGAACTCCATCAAGGAGTTTGGGTTCAATGTGCCCATCATTGTCGATGCCAACATGGTTATCGTTACCGGGCACACTCGGAGACTGGCAGCTATTGAGCTGGGTCTCAAGTCGGTCCCCGTAATTGTCGCGTCCCATCTCAATGAAGCTCAAGTGGCCGCATTTCGATTGGCCGACAACCGACTCAGCGAGAATGCCAAGTGGGATGAGGGCAAGTTAGCAACCGAGTTGAAGTACATCCAGAACATGGGGTTCTCGCTGGACATGACTGGGTTCACCAAGGCTGAGTTAGATTGCCTGTGCGGCGAAGTGACCGCCGACTGCCTGAGTGACTTGACCTATGAGGGGGTGTGTGGGTCTATTGTAGAGGTCTCCACTAAGGAGGCCCTGACCGTTCTTATCTCGGTTGGAAGCTACAAGTTGCGGGTCACCATGGAGGTATATCTGGCTTGGGAGACGCTGATGTTGAATAAGTTCGGCACTTCAAAGGAGGTCGTGGATTTCGTCCGTGAAGCCCTTATGTTCACCCCTGCCGCCCTCAACGGTATGGATGTTGAATTGGTCGCGGAGTAACTCCAATGGCGACCCCCACCCAGCCTCCAGTCCTCGTCTCAGTGGCTACCCTGATTGGGGCCGACTACAACCCTCGGAAGGTCATCCCAGAGCGCCTAGAGCAGGTCAAAATGAGCCTGACCTATCTAGGGTTCCTCCTCCCCCTTTACGCCACTAAGGACAATCGCTTGCTGTCTGGGCACCAGCGCATCACGGCGGCTCGTATCCTTGGGTACACCCACGTTCCTGTGGTCTACCTTTCCCCAAGTGAGGCGGAGGAGCGTGGTTTGAACTTGGTGTTCAACAAAGCCACCAATGATCTGGACACGTTCTCAGAATCCGCTCGGGAGTCCTTCGACGGGTACATCAACAGGGCCGAATCTGCAACGGATGGTCTGACCCCCATTGAGCCCAACACTCACTACCCTTGCATGGATGTGTCTCGTCTGCCCATCCGAGACCTCTTACCTTTCATATCGGGGGTGGGGGACTCTCTTCGCAATGCTGGGAGCCAACTTCACAGGGCCAATGTCTCCATGCCAATCGTCATGAGCGGCGGAAAGATCATCAACGGGTTGGGGCGACTTGCTGGGTACTACACCCGGCAGCAAGAGTCGGTGGATGTGGTGGAGATTCCCGAGGGTAAAGCCGGGTATGCCTACCTAGCCTTGAACTTCTTAGCCATGGACTTCGACATCCAAAGCAACTTCAAGCAGGAGCTGAGGTACAACGCATTCCGTCGAAAGGCGGTGCAGTCGCAAATCGTGGGGTTGTCACGGACATTCGGATACTTCGTCTATGCTCGTGCCTTGAGCAACACCAGAGGGAAGTGGCATGAAGAGGGTAACTTGGACCTCAAGCTGCTCCCCACGTATTCCAAGGCAACCTTCAAGAAGTTCAAGGACGAATACGGGGCTACCATATTCGATATGGGGGCCGGGACTCTTCATGACTCCAACCTGATGAAATCGGCGGGACTAGACTGCACCCCGTTTGAACCATACTACTCACCTCCGGGAGAGTCAGTACCCAACCCCGAAGCCAGTCGGAAGCTGAACTCAGATTTTCTGGATAAGTTCAAATCAGTGAAATTGTCGGGGCCGACTTCCCTCATATCCAGTTTCGTATTGAACTCCATCCCTCACCATGAAGACCGAATGGCCTACCTGTGCATTCTCGGGGCCATGTCAAGGATGACTACCACCTTGTATATCGGGACCCAATCCACCAAAGTGCTGAAGGGGACAGGTCTAAGTCATCAAATGCGTATGAACGGGGTGGAGAAGAACATGACTCTGGGGAACAACAATAAGTTCTTCAAAGCTCAGAAGTTCTTCGAGCCAGAAGAGCTGTTTCGGATGGTGAGCATGTTCTTTAGCAAGGTAGAGCTGGCCATAGTTGAGCAAAACCTGTACGTTAAGGCAACTATGCCCCGGAGAGCTAATCCCCAGATGTTGCGGGAGGCCTTGGAGTTGGAGTTCGATCTACCCTATGAGGACGGATCAACCATGGGACTGAAGGACAAAGCCATAGAGATATTCTCCGAATATTTAGGGGTGCCTCTGTAGCTCTAATCCTTGGGGTGTAAGGTCAAACTTTATTCCAAGTGCTCTAAAGCTTGTTGGGGGCTAGGGCTCTGTGATATAACCTCCTCAGCCAAGGTACTGCCGAGGCCTCGAATACCATGAGAGAGATGTGATATGTCAATAACCATTAAGCAAAAGCCAGAAAAAGCAACGATAGAAGCTAAGGGGCCTAAGCCTTCTAAGGTGGGCCTAGACCCCTCCAAGGTAGTCCTGCCTGATTCTGAAGAACTTCCAATTTCTGCGGGGGCCTCGAAGGCTACAGGTACGCCCCCAGTTACGCCAAAGGTGAAGAAGAAGTTCACCAAGTTGATGAACCCATTGGGTAAAGGTTCCAAGGGGGCAAAGGGTGCTGACTCCTTCTCTGAAGGCTCCATGGACGCGATCTTGGGAGATAGTGGTCTCCTACCAACAGACCCTGATTCGATGTACCTGCCACCAGAAGACCGCTCGGGTCACCGTCTAAGGGCGACATCTGACGGCGCAGAGTTTCGCCGTAAGCAGGTGCACAGGCTACTACTGCGGGGAGTGCCTCGTATCACCATCGCCAATCATCTGGGGGTCAACGTAGAGACGATCCACATGGATGCAAGGATCATCACCCAAGAGATGCGTCAAGAGATGCAAGGGATGGACTACACGTTGTACATCGGCCAATCAGTGGCCTTCTACGACGAGTGCAGGAACATGGCTCTGCGCCTCGCCTCCGATACCGAGGAGAAGTCCAACAGTGTGAAGATGTCTGCACTGCGTGCGGCGATTGACGCTGAACGGGCTAAGCACGAGTTCTTCCACCGGGTGGGTCTGTTCAAGGTGGTCGCTGCAACCGATCCATTCCATGCCATCAATACCGGGCGTCAAGGTACGTTCTCTGATGAGAATGATTTGGAGTCCTTCATGAGCATGGTGGTTACCGCTGCCAAGGGCCATGTCCCGTTACAGCTCCCGGGGTCTACAACGCAAGGGTCCGCCGCCCCGAGGGCTGAGTAGTCGTGCCTCAGATCAACAGTGTTCCTGAGGCTTCTGAGGGGCCTCATAGGGGCCAGAATTACGCCGCCCTTCGTGAGTACGCAAATAGGGTCACCAACCCTGAACTGAGGGCCTTCGTCCACCTAGGGCTGGAGCTCTTGTTCGACAACGGCGACGACTCAACTTTGCGCCATGGTTTGGCCCTCCATAGCTACCCCGTGAAGGTGGATGAGTTTCTGTTCGGCCATAGGTTCCTTCGTCGCCCGAAGAATGAGCTGTACCCCGCAGTGGTGGATGAGCTGGTCAAGATCAATGAGGATCACGGACGAGTAACCAACTCGATCACCGAGTTTGTTGGTACGGGAGGCATTGGGTCCGCGAAGACCACGACAGCCCTGTACACGAACGCCTACCAGCTCTACCTCCTGTCGTGTTACAAGAATCCCCATGCCATGTTTCGCATGGACTCGACATCGGAGATTCTGTTTATCTTTCAGTCTCTGAACGCCAGCACTGCCAGAGATGTGGACTATGGTCGCTTCAGGGAGATTTGCGCCCAGTCGTACTACTTCACATCGGTGTTCCCCTTCCGAAAGGACATCGAGAGTTCCTTGAAGTTTCCAAATCGTATTGAGGCAAAGCCCATCGGTAGTGATGCCGGGTCCATCGGCCAGAACGTGCTGGGCGGTTTGATTGACGAGGTGAACTTCATGGCCATCACCGAGAAGTCCAAGAGGGGTCGGGATGGGAAGTACGACCAAGCCAAGGTGATCTACGAGGGCGTGAGCCGACGAATTAAGTCACGCTTCGTGAACAGTGGTGGCATGCCGGGAATCCTGTGCCTTGTGTCCTCCAAGAATTACCCGGGCGAGTTCACAGACATCAAGCTTCAAGAGGCTATTACCGATCCGTCTATCTACATCTACGACAAGCGAGTTTGGGACATCAAGCCAGCGGGTACGTTTTGCGGGGATGTGTTTCAGGTGTTCACCGGGGACGACACTCGTAAGCCTAGGCTACTCACTGCAGAGCAGGCTGCAGCTATTAAGGATGAGGACAAGGCCCTCATAGTGAACGTACCGACTGAGTACAAAGGTTCCTTCGATACGGACATCATTGGGTCTCTACGGGATATCGCAGGGGTGGGGACCTCCTCAAGGTACCCGTTTATCCTGAACACCGAGAAGATAGCCGGGGCCTTCGGGAAGGTGAAGAGCATTCTTTCCCTAGGGGTGCACGACTTCAGTGCTTCGATACCTCTGCATTTTCGCCCTGAGTTCCTAGTCAACCCCACCAAGCCTCGCTGGGTGCATATTGACTTGTCAATCAGCGGGGACTGCACCGGGGTAGCCTGTGGGCACGTTTCCAAGTTCGTGCCGACCTCGGTGGCTGGTGGGCATGAGAAGTTACCCAATATCGTGTTTGACTTCATTCTTCAAGTGGTACCACCACGGGGAGACGAAATCAAGATTCACCGTATCCGGGAGATGATTCACTCCCTGAGGGCGTCAGGTGTGCCTATCAAGTGGGTGACGTTCGACTCCTTTCAGTCTGTAGACAGTATCCAGCTACTGCGTCAACAGGGCTTCACCACTGGCAAAATCTCGACGGACGTTACCCCAGCCCCCTACATCCTCACAAAGAACGCCCTTTATGATGGAAGAGTATCCTGCCCTGAGCACCCAATAGCCCAGAAGGAACTAGCGGAGCTCGAACGTAACGTCTCTAAGGGTAAGATCGACCACCCGCCAACCGGGAGCAAGGACTGCTCCGACGCCATAGCCTCAGTCATCTACGGCCTCACCACGCGGCGAGAGGTTTGGATGATTGAAGGTATCCCGCTATTCAGTATCCCCACGGACATCCGTACTATTCAAGACAAAGGAGCTACAAGTGTCACATCAAGCAACGAATGAGAACCAAGACCCCACCAATATTTCCCCTGAATGGACGTTCAAGGATAAGTCGGTAGCCGAGAACTTCGACAGGCACGTTAGAGAGCAACTGCCGTGGTATGACATGGCCACAGAGCTCATCACTCACGTAGGGCGACACTACCTCCCACAGGGGGGTCGAATGTACGATGTGGGAAGCAGCACAGGGAACATCACCCGGGCACTCAAGGCGGAGATTGAAGGCCGTAACGTGGAGGCCGTGTCTCTGGATATCAGCGCGGAGATGTTCAAGGTCTGGGATGGGGTTGGGACCAACCACCTAGCAGATGTTCAGACTTTTGAGTTCAAGGAATATGACTTCTTAGTTTGCTTCCTAGTGCTGATGTTCCTGCCACCTACACAGCAACGCATCACCTTCAATCGGATGTTTTCTCAGCTCAAGCCCGGAGGTGCAATGGTGGTGTTCGAGAAGGTCGAAGCCCAAGACGGGTATCTAGGGACCGTATTTCACAGATTGACGATCCATGGCAAGGTGAAGTCAGGAGTGAGCTCCGATAACATCATCAAGAAAGAGCTATCGTTGGAAGGGGTTCAGAGGCCCTTGCCTGCGACCTTTATGTGCGCCACTCACGCAGAGGTCATGTTCCGGTTCGGGGAGTTCATAGGCTGGGT